>Ga0066640_10001409_pt1 | contig 14367 bp, 12 predicted proteins | sample CryGeyCG2114_020_2_FD_59505 | JGI IMG/M metagenome (GOLD analysis project Ga0066640, IMG submission 59505) | Groundwater microbial communities from aquifer - Crystal Geyser CG11_big_fil_rev_8/21/14_0.20 | ecosystem: Environmental > Aquatic > Deep subsurface > Groundwater | place: USA: Utah... | reverse complement strand
CAGAGTGTCTGCGCGTTTTTGCAAACTTGGAGTTGCTTTTTTTAGCAAAGCTTTAATTCGGGGAAGTGCCGCTAAGCTCGCACGTAGTTGTGCCAAGTCGCGAGGTCTGGCACTTTTAAGACCAATGCGCATCAGAATGCGTTCAAGATCAGCAATTTCACGTAAGTGATCATGCAAAGTCTCAAAAATATCTGTTTTCAGTAAATCACGAATCATCTGCTGTCGTGCAGTTAAAATGTGATGGTTGCGAACGGGTCCACTTAACCAGCGCTTTAGTAAACGACTGCCCATTGACGTTGCGGTACGGTCCATCACGGCGGTAAGCGTCAGGTCTGTACCGCCTTGTAAATTAATGTCGATTTCCAAGTTACGCCGTGTGGCTGAGTCCAGGAGCAACGTGTCTGATGTATCAACGATTTTAATATTTTGAACAGGTAGGGTTTCGGTTTTATGTGTAAAGCGGAGATATTGCAGCAAAAGTCCTGCAGCAATAATCTGTTGATCTGTCTCAAGTCCGAGGCTTTGTGGGCTTTTCACTTTGAAGTGATCATTTAATACTTTGGTGTTTGTGAGTAATGAAAACTCAAATGCCGGCCGTGGTTTGGTATGCTCCAGGCGTGTGCTCAAGGGGTGGTCTTCCAGAAGTAGGATTTCTGCAGGTTTCAAGCGCTCCAACTCTGCAAAGAGCGCTTCTTCATTGAGCCCTGGCATCATATCCATTTTACCACGTGATAAATCCAAATACGCTAAAGTAAAGTCAGTTGCGGTTTCAACCAGGGCGGCTAATAAATTATCTTTTCGCTCAGCTAAAAATGCCTCATCACTTAAAGTTCCTGGAGTAATAATACGTGTAACTTCACGGTTGACAGGTCCTTTGGCGGGCACCGCACCTACTTGCTCGCAAATTGCAATGGACTCGCCTTGTTTAACCAGTTTAGCAAGATAAGCTTCTGCTGCATGATAAGGCACACCTGCCATAGCAATGGGGTTACCTCCTGATTGACCACGGTGTGTCAATGTGATGTCAAGCAGCCTCGAGGCTTTATGTGCATCGTCAAAAAACAGCTCGTAAAAGTCACCCATACGGTAAAATAGCAGCATTTCAGGGTATTCAGCTTTAATAGCTAAATACTGTTGCATCATGGGAGTGTGTTGGATTAAATCAGTTTTCAAGCGTCAAGAGATTTTTGAAAATGGGCATGCTAATATAGCGCATTCTGAAGGAGATGGAAAACAGGGGATTGGCTTGAAAAAGCTCATTGTTGGTTTGGGTGAAACCGGTCAAAGCATTTTGCGATTTTATCAAGATTTAGCGCAGGAAGTGTGTACTTATGACACGCGTAATCCCACCCCCATTTTTTGGGATGAGATAGACACATTAATTGTGAGTCCAGGTGTTCCATTGGATACGCAGGTGTTGGTCGAAGCGCGAAAACGGCATTTGTCTATCATTGGGGATATTGAGCTTTTCTATCGACAGGCGAAGGCACCGATTATTGCCATTACAGGTACAAATGCGAAAAGTACAGTGACAACGCTGGTGACGGATATGATCAATGCCACAGGCAAAATAGCACTCATGGGTGGAAATATTGGTGTTCCAGCTTTAGACTTATTAAAATCACCCACACCCGATTATTATGTATTAGAGCTTTCAAGTTTTCAGTTGGATTTGGTCGATACATTTAAAGCTTATGTTGGGATTATCTTAAATATTTCACCTGATCATTTAGACCGACATGGTTCGCTAGAGGCCTATCGTAAAGCTAAGGAACGAATTTATCTGGGTTGTGCGCATCCCATTCACAATCAAGGAACAGGCGAGTTGCCGTTTCCAGTAACTGAGTTATCCCAAGGTTTGGCTGGAAATCACAATTTAGAAAATGCGCGTAATGCATTGGCAATAACGGCACCTTTGGGTTTGCCCTTGGCACCACAGCTTCAAGTGCTTAAAACTTTTAAAGGTTTACCGCATCGTTGTATCTTAGTGCGAGAATATCAAGGTGTGGAATGGTACAATGATTCTAAAGGAACCAATGTCGGTGCAACGTTAGCTGCAATTGAAGGAGTTGGCGCGAAGATTGCAGGTAAAGTAATTCTGTTATTAGGTGGAGTGGCCAAAGAACAAGATTTTAAACCATTGCGTCAAGCAATTGAACGTTATGTGCGCCAGGTCATTTTATATGGTCAGGATCGTGAGCGTATTGCTGAAGATTTGCAAGGTTTACCTTGTGAGGTGTTGGGGCAGGATTTTTCTGAAGTGTTAGAGCAGGCAAAAAATCATGCGGAATCTGGTGATGCAGTTTTGCTGTCTCCTGCTTCAGCTAGCTTTGACATGTTTAAGAACTTTGAAGACCGGGGTGAGCAGTTTACACAGAAGGTATTGGCATTTAATAAAACTGAATAAACCCTTGGCTCCAATAGTTGGGTGAGAGCGTGCAGGCAAATTCGCATTTTGCGAGATACACGGCTGAGATGTCTGGCAGGAGCATTACAATGGGTAATACCGCGAATGCAATTCCAATCCATGCTAATAACCCTAGGCTTAAAACGCCAGCGTTAAAGCGTTTGGATGAAAGACGCTGTAGTTCAGGGTTGATCTTGCCACGGTACCAAGAAAGAGCAAGGCCCGCAGTCAGGGCGAGCATGATTTGGCCTGCAGGCATTAAAGTCAGGCCGTCGACCAATGACATTAGTAATGCACCTGTAATTGCACCAATCAAACCCATAGGGAAAAAGTCTGCAGGATTATAGTATTGTTTAACTTTTAGAGGGTATAGGGTGCGTGGTGTAGAATGGTAAAAAGCTTTTTTTATGAGGGAAGAATAAGCAAAACCTGCCAGTAATAAAATAAGGACTGTAGCAGGAATGCCCCATTCTGAACCTAGCATTAGAATAAAATCGTGTGGGTGAGCGGCATAACTTTCAACTGAAAAAGCATAAACAGGGTAGTGCAAAGGACCTACGCCAAGTAAGGGGTGGTTTTTTATCATATCAAGTGCGAGCTGCCAGAGGAGCAGGCGTCGGTTAGGGTCTGTGAAGCTAAAGTTCCCATCAGCTACACTTTGGATATTGAAAATACTGTGATACATCACTTGGTAGAGCAGGTAGCCGCAGACGAGGGTCAGCGCCAACACAATCAAATAAGGGACAGCTTTTTTCCGGAATAGAACAGGCAGTAGAATGAGCAAAGACAAGGGCTCATAAACATAAATACGGGAACCACCTAAAATACCCCGCGCAAACAAAAAACTGATTAAGCAAAAAATGAGTGCTCTTTTCCAATTGTTTGAAGTCATGAAAAAGAAACCAGTTAAAAGTGGGATGGCAAAAACCACAGCATCATCAAAAAAGCGACGATTCATGTAACCTGGTGCGGTAATTAAATTTACAAAAGCGTTGGCATCCAGGGTCAGGCCAGCGCTTGGGTCACGTGTTAAAAATAAAAAAATCGCGGTTAAGGCGCTGATGCCGAAACAAATTAAGATAAAGTTGATAATCCAGCTAACAAACTTCTCTTGTAGACAAGCATGCAGGCCTGCAATAATCAATACAAAGATAAACAAGAGCAAAAATGTTGAAACTTGCATGAGTGCGTAGACGGAATAGGTTGCACATAGTGCGGAAATAATACCGAGTAGCACAATCACACCAAGCATGAGTTTACGATAGCTCAAGAAGTTTTCTAGATACTGTAACGCATGCGCTCGTAAAGGTTGGCTGGCAAGCAGGTGGATGCTTAAAACAAGCAGTAGCAGAAGTTGTGTGATCCGTTGTAGATCGTAGGAGTCAAAATTAGTACCAAGCATGAGCAAGAAAAACGGATTTAAAACCAGGAAGAATAAAATGCTTTCGAGAAATAAAAAGCCGGTGTGTTGGGATTTTGTATTTTTTAGCATTATCAGTTCACTGACTCGTATCCTCAATATTTAACTTTGATTCTACAATAGCCGATTCCGGCAAGCAAACTGATAAGGGCACAACTAAAAATTAAAATGAATAAACCTTGTAAGTTATTGGAGTGAAGTAATAAAAGCGTGGCCAGTGCAGGGGCAAAACTTGCCACGGCATAGCAGCCGGCATAGGACAACGCAACGGAAAAATAGCGTTGTTCAGGCTTAAAAAGTTCAGTAAGCATGACAGGGTAGTTGCCTGCTAAAATGACGATTAGGGTGTAATAGCCTAAAGCAAACACAATTAAACTCATTTTGGAGTTTGCATTTAGGTGTGCAAATAAAATAGGTAGTACAATCAAGCATAAGATTACGCCAACTAAATACACAGTACCACGGTTGAAGCGGTCACCTAAGTAGCCTGCGAGGGGGAGTAAAAAAGAAGTGACAATAAACGCGATCATCATTGCTAAGAAAATATCAGAAGCAGCAAAATGAAAATGACTGCTAAAGAGTGCTGGCCAATATAGTCCTAAGGAAACTAAAACTGCTCCCAACAAAACCAAGCCAAAGCCGTGAATTAATGCGAAAAAATCAATATGCAGTGACTTAATGTTCATGGCTAAAAAAACTGGAGTTTCGAGAGCTTTACGGCGTAGCAAGAGTCCAATTAAGCCTAGAAACACTGTGGCAAAAAAAGGAATGCGCCAGCCAAAATCCAGCATTTGTTGAAAGGTCAAAAAATGTGTGACCAGGACATTGACCGAAGTTGCAAGACCTGCACCCAAGCCAACGCCTAAGAACATAATGCCACAGAGAAAGCCGCGATTGTGATCTTTGGCATGTTCAACAATAAACGTAATAGCTCCAGGAAGCTCTGCACCTTGGGAGATTCCTTGCAAAATGCGAAATACAATTAAGAGTCCAAGGCTCACTAAGCCGAGTGACGTGGGTAAAATTGCAATTCCAAGGGATGCAAGACTCATCAATAAAATGGCATAAATGAATGTGGATTTTCGACCGATTCGATCACCAAGATAACCAAACAGACAGCCACCAATTACAGTCACAAAGGAACCAACAGCAAAGATCAAAAAGGTGTTCAGAATACCCTGTAAGTGTGAGTCTTTAGGGAAAAACAAAATTCCCAAGTATTGCGCTTGCAAAGCAAAAGTAATAAAGGAAAAGTATTCGAGGCCAGAGCCAATGGATGCGGCAAGCGCATTAAAGTAAGTTTGTTTCATGGTACCTGTCAGGTGATCAAGTCCGGTAGTGCACTTTAACAAGAATGCTAACGATGTTCAAGTGGTTGTATGAGGCCATGACATATTGCACTTATTGTAATTATTAGTTAAGAACTGAATTGGGGAGAGTAGATTAATGCCCCAATGTGGTCGCTCACCATTGTACCACAAGAGATAATCCATGAGTTTATCATTGAAGAGGTGAGGCTCTAAAAGGTCTTCAAGATGGTAATCGACAAACTCCTCCTGAATGGTGCGATTAAAGCGCTCATCATGGGCATTCATTTTGGGGGTTCTGGGATAAGTATGCCAATGGGCCTTATGGGCTGTTCTAATGGCCTGATCAAACTCCTTTTGGAATTCAGAACCACAGTCAGTGAGGATGTTGTCTATGGGCAAAGGGAAGACAATTTTTACCAGGTTAAAGAACTCTTCAGCTGCTGCTGCCGAATGGTTCCTGACGCACCAGGCAAAGGCAAAGCGACTATGCAAATCAATACAGGTGACAATATAACGCTTGGTGCCATTCAAGAAACGTTCGACCGAATCAAAAGCAACACAGTGTCCTGGATACTCTGCTTTAAATCCCTTGGGCTTATAGGTCCGTTTCCTCTTGTTGTAGGTTCTTGGCATGACCTTGCCTTTTGGAGTCAATTTAACAGGGGTTGTACGCATCTTATCAGGGGCATCGCTAATGATTCGACCCAAGGTCTTTTCAGAAGGAAGCTCAAGTCCATGTGCTTTGCAAAATGGGTTCAGTAAGATGTGAAGCTTCTCTTTGCCAATGTTGTGATTGGCTTTGCGTAGCCTTCGCATCTCTTGAAGCAGTGCCTCAGGATAATGCCTTTTGCGCAAAGTCTTGGGCCGCCGTGAACGATTGCGCAGGGCTAGAGGCAACCCCTTCCCCTCTTTTAACTTCTGCTTCCACAAGAATAAGGTTCGTCTCTTTACACCAAAGGCATCCAGAGTTGCCTCTAGCCCGTGTTTATCCCAAAATTTTAAGATCTCTAACTTCTTAATTTCTTCCTGTTGTTTCATATCCATGTCATGCTTGAGGGCATAACTGGCTATTCTATAGAATCCTGTGATCCATGCTCCAACATATCGATTCCGCACTTTCCTTCCTCCGAATAGTGCAATATGTTTCTGACCTTATGCAGGTGGTGGCTATAGCAGCCCAATGTTTATAAACTCCCTTTAGTATTAGGTTGATTTTATGTTGATATTTATTAAAAATTAAGATATATTCAGGTTGTATTTATATTAATAATTAATTTTTACAAGAGGGTGTTATGGCTGCATCAGCAGGTCCAGCGTGGGGGGAGTTGTTGTATTCTTGGTTTACAATGCCTTTTAGTCGCTGCTGTCGGTCTCAGTTTAGTGTGATTGAAGACTTTACGCCAGGTCCTTCTCAGCCTTGGGATCGCCGGATTATTTTGGGCCAGATCCCTATGCATACAACCTGTGGTGATCTTTGTGAGCCAGATGACTTGGGCCGGATTCTTGAAACTTTTCGTATAGAGGACTGTTCAATCGGGCTAGTTGTACGTGGAACCAATGACTTTGAGCATGAGTCAGGTTGCTGTTTCATGCCTGCTCAGGCTGAGCATTGGCATGAAGCAGTATACCGTGATGCCTTAGTATCGCGTGATCCTGATGATGTAGCTGCGTTTTCAGGAGATGCACTTCCAGCAGAGCCCCCGTCGGGTCTGAGCAGTGCCAAAGTTCCTTTAATGAGTGGTGCTTCTGGAGAGTCGAAGGCTGAAGAAGCAAGGCCTGCGGTTCGAGTTGTTGCATTTCCTTTGCCAGATGCAGGTGATGGTAAAGCATTAATAACACGTTATGCAGAATTAGCAGTAATTTTGGATGCGATGAATACAGCAATTACAAATGGTCAGGGTATTTATGTCCATTGTAAAGCAGGGGTAGGGCGTAGTTGGATGATTTTAATGTGTTATCTTGCCACGTATGGTGGACTGAGCGTGGAGCAGGCTCAGGCCCTAACTACTGCGAGCCGCCCTGCAGTAGAGCCTACGTCAGCAAGAATTGAAAATATTAAAAAGTTTGTAGAGCATTGGAATCTGGAGCGTTCAAGTGCTTCCGCACCTGCAGCAGGGCCTGCTTAATTTTTAGTTAATGTCTACTTTTGGAATAGAGTATTTACAACGCGCAATTTGTGTTCGGTATTGATTTGCACGGCTTTGAACTGTGCGTGCCACGCTTAAAAGCCATGGTTTTTGATTGTAAGTTCTGTTTTTATAGCCTGCTAAGCCTTCATGATAAGCAAGATACAAGGCATAGGCGTTACGTTTTGAAATGCCTAGCTGTTGATGGGCTTTGTTGCAGTACCAGCCAATAAAATCTGAGGCATCTTCAAACTGGTTGCGTCTATTGCCATGTTGGCCTGTTTCACGCTGATAATCTTTCCAGGTGCCATTCAATGCTTGCGCATAGCCATAAGCGGATGAAACGTTTGACCAAGGAATAAAGCCAAATAGCTGTTTTTTGGATGGCCGTGCGCCTGCTTGAAAGTCAGATTCTCTTTGAATAATTGCCATTTGCACACTAACGGGTACACCCCAACGATAGTATGTATCTAGCGCTTCCCAGTACCATTGTGGGTTTCGTTTGAAAAGATTGCAGGCATTATGTGTAACTGAGGTTTTGCGAGGAATGGGTTGTGATCGGGGTGTGGAGGAGCAAGCAGATAAACTCAGGCACAAAATGCCAATGCTTAATAATAGTCCAATTTTGATGCGAAATTGAAAAATGCGCATTAGTTTTTACCCATTCTAATAAGATATTTTCTCACGAATTACTAAACGTTGACCCGGATGAATTTGGTTGGCGTTCTTTAAGTTATTCCATTGCATAATTTCAAAGACATTGACATGATATTTTTCTGCAATACGTGAAAGATTATCACCGCGTCTTATCGTGTAGTGGACATATTGATACGCAGCGGTTGCGTTTACAGGATAACGTAACACTTGGCCTACCCGAATATTGTCATTATGTAAATGGTTGTAAGATTTTAGTGTGGCAATCGGAATGCCAGTGAAGTGACTGATAGAATACAATGAATCACCACGTTGGACACGATACGTTTTATGTCCACCTTGTCTTGAGGTTGCAACGGCATAGCGTTCTAAGCCAGTTACGCCTGGGTTCGCAGCACAGTTTTTCTCAAAGGCTTCGACTTTGCTAATGGGTAAATTTAAGGTGTAATGTCCAAGGAAGCTTGGAGGTGTGACATTGCGGGTTAAGCCAGGATTTAAAGCTTTTAATTTTGCTTCTGCTATTCCGGCAAACTTTGCAGCTTGTGCAAGAGACATTTGTTTGGGTAGTTTTGCTTTGGCAATGACTTGTTTGTTTGGAACGTCTGGTAAATGTACCCCATATTTAGCCGGGTCATTGATGATAATAGCTAAAGCCAGAAGTTGGGGAACATAATTTTTAGTTGCGGTCGGTAGGCGTAAGTTCCAAAAGTCTGTAGGGCGGTCACGTCTTTGGTTATAAGCGATTGCATTTTGGACTGTTCCTTCACCTGCATTGTAAGCCGCTAAAGCCAATACCCAGTTTCCGTTGAAAAAATTGTAGAGATATTGCAAATAATCCAAGGCAGCATTGGTTGATTCCTGAATGCTCTCACGACCATTAAACCAGCCGTTCTCATCACCTGCATCAAAGCGACGCGCAGCAGCAGGCATAAGCTGCCATAGGCCTAGCGCACCACAGTAGGAGCGTGCATGAGGGTTAAATCCACTTTCTACAATTGGTAATAGTGCAAGTTCAGTTGGCATATTGCGACTTTGGAGTTGCTCGACGATGTAATATAGATAGGGTGTAGACTGTGTAGTCATACGCTCTAGCATGCTGGAGTTTTTTGAGTAGAATTTTACAAAATCTTGTACTACTTTTTTGTTGTAATAGTGGTCCATACTAAAGCCTGAACGAATGACATCCCATAATGAACTATATTGGCCATCTACTTTTAGACCTGGAGCTTGCACAGGTTCAGGGTTGGCTGTTGCGGCATTTGCTTGGCTGATTGCGGTGTTGTTTGGGTAGGTGTATTGTGTTGGTTTTTTTGACGGCGTTGTTTGATTTGTATCACTATAGACCCTTCCGTTTGGACTGTTGTAGTAGTCATTGGGCGTGTTTGGAGTATGAACAGTTTGGACTGATGTAACTGGTGCAGAGCCGTCCTCACTTTGTTGAGGAATCAAGTTTGCACAGCCACTTAAAGCGCAAACGGAAAGAAAAATTGTGAGGCTTAGAAAAAACTTGTGTTTGTGCATTGTCAGCGGTTCTCGTATAATAAAAATGTTGGGGGCTTAATTTAAAAATCATACTGGAAGCATCATGAAGAGGCAAGCGCGGTTATCCTTATTTTTTGAACGAGAAGCGCAGATTTTGACGCGAATTTTTGCAGGGTGCAAAGGGTTTGCAGGTTTGTATTTTGGCGGGCGGGTTCTGAAGGAGGCGCCAGTAGGTCTGAAGCACTTTTTTCGCGGTGCACCTCACGCTCTCAAAACAGCTGACGGGGTATGGGAAATTGATGCTTGGCCTATTCCACATGATTTTTTGGATCTGATTGTTTTAGATCATCCTTTAGATTTGAGTGCAGATTTTGATGCGCTGATGCAGGAAGTGTTACGGGTTTTGCGTCAAGAGGGTACGTTGATTATCACTGGATTTAACAAAATGCGTTTATGTTCCTGGCCTGTACAAAATGACTTTGGCCAAGAGTTTGCTTGCAGTATTAAGCGTTATTCACCTATTAAAATTTCCAGCCTTTTAAATGAAGCAGGCTTTGTAACAGAAATACATTACTTTGATTTTTGCCGATTTAAAATTTTGAATCGAGTGCTGTCAAAAGTACTGCCTTTTTTAGGCAAGGGTTTTGTAATAGTGGCTGAGCGTAGGACTATCGATTTGAAACCACTTGAGGAGCTGAATTGGGCATTTGATTCCAAGAAAATTCTTGAGCCCGCACCGATGCAAGGTGAGTATCAAAAATATGATAAAGAGAAATAGCATGGAGTGCAAAGTTCAAATTTTTACTGATGGCGCTTGCTTAGGAAATCCTGGGCCTGGTGGGTTTGCATATCTTTTAAAATACGGCGACCATGAAAAATTGGGCACGGGTCGGGAGCCGGATACAACCAATAATCGTATGGAATTGCGCGCTGTGATCGCAGCCTTAAAGGCATTGAAAAAAACCTGTAAGATTGATGTGTTTACAGACTCACAGTATGTTCGCCGTGGCATCATGGAGTGGATACATGGTTGGCAAAAAAATGGCTGGAAGACAGCAAATAAAGATCCTGTAAAAAATAAAGACCTTTGGCAGGAGCTGCTCGAAATGAGTCAAAAGCATGATATCGCCTGGCATTGGGTGAAGGGCCATAGCGGGCATCCTGAAAATGAAATTGTAGATGCTGCTGCACGTCAAGCAGCTGAGGAAATAAGATGACACGCCAAATTGTACTTGATACGGAAACAACAGGTCTAAACGCCAATCAAGGGGATCGCGTCATTGAAATTGGTTGTTTTGAAATGTTCAACCGCAAGCCTACAGGAAAAACACTACATTACTACTTAAATCCAGATCGTATTGTAGAAGAAGGTGCATTGAAAGTGCACGGGATTACAAATGAATTTTTACAAGATAAGCCCAGGTTCTTTGATGTAGTAGACGAATTAATGGAGTTTCTCAAAGGCGCTGAGCTGGTTATTCATAATGCTGAGTTTGACGTAGGTTTTTTGGATATGGAGTTATCACTCCTGCGCCGCAATGGATACGGTGTATTAGCCGATCATTGCACAGTGCTCGACACTTTAACACTGGCTCGCCAAATGTATCCAGGTCAGCGTAACTCTTTGGATGCGTTGTGTAAACGCCTACAAATCAACAACAGTCATCGTAAGTTGCATGGCGCGCTTTTAGATGCTGAGATTTTAGCGCAAGTGTATCTGACCATGACAGGAGGCCAAAAAGCCTTGTTTGCTGATGAAGCATCAAAAGAGCGCACTGAAGCAGCGGCTGCAAAGGCTGTGAATCAAGGGCGAAGTTATGACCTGCGTTTGGTCAAGGCGAATGACCAGGAACTAAAAGCCCATGAGGCTTATTTTAAAGACTAAGACCCAGAAATGGTTTCGTTGGGATAGTAAGTTTTAAGGAACTTTTGATATTCCTGAGTTGTTAAACGATTCCAAACTTGCGTGCGCCCAATTAATGGAATGCCAATATAACCGCGGACTTTAAGCTGCTGGCCATCGTTTTCAGGAGTTAGCATAGCATGGTAAATGTCACCGGAGTCTGGATCTAAAATACGGCCGCCTTCATAAGCTTTATCGTGGGCATCGTAATGAAAGCCCCATAAAATTTGCAAACCGGTTACGGGTTTGTTGGTAAAAGGTGAAGGGCATTTGCTGCAATAGTCATGGGGTACTGTTCCATTGACCGGGTAGCCACCCATGACTGTGCCTGTAGTAAGATTATTTTGCGTGATAATGGCAACGACGCCTTTGGGTTTGCCTGTTGTATCATCAATGGTTTGCCAGTAGCCATTCGCGTTATGTGGTGCTGGGGGCGTTGGAGTGGCTGTGTCAGCGTATGCGGTGCAAGATAACCCTAAAAAGGCCAGGTGTAGTAATTTTGTTTTCATGGTGTGCTTCCCTCAAGTTTTATCATTTCAGTTTTAATCCATTCATACACCATGTTATTTAAGGCGCTGCTCGACATGCTTTGTGAGTCAATGGGTTTGCCGATTACAACGGTAATAAGACCCGGGTATTTTAAAAAGCTATTCCTGCGCCAGCAAGAGCCAGAGTTATGTGCAACGGGCACAACAGGCACGCCAGCCTCCTTTGCTAAAATCGCCGCAGTTTTATGAAATCTAGGATGCTCGCCTGGGGGCACGCGTGTACCTTCTGGGAAAATCAGAATTGAGAGTCCTTCAGTAATTCTATTTTTTCCCAGTGCAATAATTTTTTTAAAGGCTCCCATTCCTGCAGTTCGATTGATTGGAATGGCTTTGGCCATACGCATACTCCATCCAAATAAAGGGATATTCAATAGTGATTCTTTTGCTACAGCGCAGTTAGGGGGTAATACGCCAAGTAGTGTCATGGTTTCCCAGGCAGACTGGTGTTTCAGTAAGTAGACAGCTGGTGTGCTAGGACAATGCTCTAGTCCGACAAATTTAACTTTCATGCCGCAGATGAGGCTGCCAAGATGCATAATCAGTTTTGCCCAGGTACGGCTAATTTGTTTGCGGCCATAACGAAAAGGTAAGGGTAGAAATATAAATAAAGCGGTTGTAAATAATACCACTGTAATGGCGGTGGCAAGATAAAATAAGGCAGAGCGAAGTGCCGCGAGGAAGTGATGCATTGTCGTTAAAGTAAAAAAGTATTCCTGGCATTGTTGATGAAAATCGTAAAGCTGTCAATTAAAGCAATTTGCTGAGCTGGCTCTATTGGATTCGGCTAAAATAGAGTGTTTTTGCATCGACCATTTTATTTTGTTGTGTAACATGATGATAAAACATAAAAACAAGTAGGTTGACATTTATGGGTCAATACAGATAGAGTAAACCTAAGAATAAAAATAAAAAAAGAGTTCGTAATATGATTCCCAGTTTAAATTTAAGGGTAGCAAAGCAATCAAATTACCAGATCTATTTTGCATGCAGAATTTGTATGTTAAAAAAATAGTTGTTTTGTGTCATATACTTTGATTAAATAAGTTAAGAAAATAAAAGTAAGATAATTCGCTTGATTCAGATGCGATAAGTGGTAAAATTATTACATAAATAATAAAATAACTTAATCTTTCTTATATGTATATTAATAAAATTATAAATTAAATTAAGAATAAACATGGTGTTGGGGGGTGTGTCATGATTGGATCTGCAGCTACAGTAAGAGGACGTTTAAGTCCTTTAGAAAGTGCGAAAGCAGCAACAATAAAATTGCTACGTCAGTATGGGGCAGACAGGAGTAAGTCTGTCCAGGTTGGTGCCACAGTGCGTGCAATTACAGATGCAAAATCGATTTCGGAGATTGATACAGCGCTAACAGCGCTAGCTCATCAGACATCTGCAGGGGCCTTTTCAGGTTTGTTGTCAGTGGGTGGTGGTGCTTCTTTATCAACGGATTTACTGCCAAAGGCAATTGCTGCTTGTACGCTATGGAAAGTGCAAGAGCAATTTCAACTTTTGGGGGGTGAGTTTGCACCAGTTGACGATATGATGAAAGCTGCTTTCGCGCAAAAACATTTCAAAACATTTCAAGCTGAAGTAAAGTCTGGTCGTGGCGGTTCTGCGACGACCACGATGGTGAGCTTGCCACGTTTGTGTGGGGAAAGAGGAATTCAAGCAGTTCAGGCTGTTCCTAAACTGTTGCAAGCTTTTGTTGCCACAGAAGTAGCAGTGTTGCAAAGAGAAGATACTGGTAAGTCTGAGGAAGAGATTAAGCGGGAAGCACGAAGTGTTGTAGACGAAAAATTAGCAAGCCTTTTTGGTTTGGCTGACCAAATCGCGCGTGAGAGTCAAGCCACACAATCATTTTGGGTAGATGACCAGCATTTAATCTTGTTTAGCTCTTTAATGCATAATCTAAAAGCAATGGTTGGTGAGAAGCATAGCTTGCCTGTTATTGGAGCGCTACAAGTTTTTGCAAATCAGCAGAATGCATTGAATCGTATAGTTGATCGCGCTAAAGCCGTGGCACATTCAGGTATAGATGTTTTAGTGGAAAACCTGGTTGCAGTCAGAGAGGCGCAGGCCTTAGCTCACCATAGAGGTCTTAGTGCAGCAGGTGTCGCTGTCCCGCCTGATTTGGATACTGCTGCAGCAAAATACAGTTCAGCTCTCGTAGACGCATTAAAAACGAATAATGATTATTTTTACTATCACCCAGATTCTTTATTAAGAGCTTTTGCACTACTTAATGATGCGCAAAGAGAAACATTAAGCGTACATTTTGCAATGCAAAGTCCAGAAAGCCTTACACCTGCACAAATTCAGGTAAAATGGCTTCTTGGTGAGTTTGAACGTAATGCGAGCGCTTGGTCAGGCTGTTGTGCACATTATTTAGCTTATGTGACAGCTGATGATCCCTCTGTTTTAACCCGCAGTGATCGCACTTTGATAAACAAATTGGAAGAATTTAAACAAGATTTAACAAAAGCACCAAACACAGCCCAAAGAACCTATGCA
>Ga0066640_10001405_pt1 | contig 14375 bp, 11 predicted proteins | sample CryGeyCG2114_020_2_FD_59505 | JGI IMG/M metagenome (GOLD analysis project Ga0066640, IMG submission 59505) | Groundwater microbial communities from aquifer - Crystal Geyser CG11_big_fil_rev_8/21/14_0.20 | ecosystem: Environmental > Aquatic > Deep subsurface > Groundwater | place: USA: Utah... | reverse complement strand
GAAAAAACTCGAGAAGCCCGAGCAGATAAGGTCGGTTCCTGTTGAAATAATAAAAGAACTTGCCGAGGATTTTGTTCCTATATTTGAAGCTGTATATTTAAATAACGGCTATCAGGGCGGCAAAGAGGCGGTGAAAGCCGCTCTTGATAATATTAAGGATAAGAACCCTAATCTTAATGTTCTTGATCTGGGGTGCGGATCGGGAGGCTGTGGCTATCTGCTGCAGGAAAAAGACGTTGTAAAAAACATTACAGCTGTTGAGATAGCGCCTACATTGGCTAAATTTTCTAAAGAACTTAAATTCAACAAAAGGCTCGTTTACTCGAAAGTGGTAGAGCAGGATATTGCCGAATATCTTTTGTCCAATAAAGAAAAATTTGATCTTATCATCGCTGATATGTCGCTATATTTTTATGGCGATCTTACAGATGTTTTTGATTCTGTTAAAAGGTCTTTAAACAAGGATGGGTTGTTTGTTTTATCTCTTCAGGCTTTTGAGGAGGAAAAAAGATATAAGCTTGATATAGAATATGATATATTCTCGCACTCAAAATCTTATATCCAAGAGCAGCTAAACAAAGCAGGATTTAATAAACTGGAAATCAGAGATATTGAGCTAATTGAGGGTGAGCCTGCTATTATATTTGTCTATAAAGCATAAGTATTTTTGCCACACATTTCATATTGCTTGGGCGCAAGTAAATCTTTTCATTTTGAAAAGTAGGATTATTTACACTATATAGTCATATATAATTATCACTAATGCTATCGGTTGCAAGTTGTTAATAATTTTTTAACCAATGAGTTATACTATAGATACAGCATGTGTGTGTCCAACTATAAGGTAAAATTATGGGTATCTCAAAAAATATAGGTAATATTCTTTTTGTTCTTCTTTTCGTTATTTCATTTTCAACACCTCAGGTAAGTTATTCATCAGATAGATACGATAATACGGAGGTTTATGACCCTATTGAGGGCGTGAACAGGTCTATATATAGCTTTAATGAGTTTCTTGATAAGATTTTGCTAAAACCTATTGCAAAAGGCTATCGCTATATAGTTCCACATCCGGTGCGTAAGGGTGTCCATAGTTTCCTTGGTAATTTAAAAGAGCCTGTTACGCTTATAAACTCAGCATTCCAAGGTGATGTTCATAATGGTTTTACGTCATTTTGGCGTTTTACTGTAAATAGCACTTTTGGGGTGGCCGGAATATTTGATGTGGCGGCTGTTGCCGGTCTGGAAAAAAGAGAAGAGGACTTTGGGCAGACTGCCGGTGTGTATGGCTTGGGACCCGGTGCGTATTTGATGCTTCCTATTCTTGGCCCGTCAAATGCCCGTGATCTTTTCGGCAAAGTGGTTGATGGCTTTACCGATCCGTTTAACTATGCTTTGCATGAGGATGCCTCACTTGGAAGAGCCCTGGCAGGTGGTGTGGATAGCCGCGAGAGGACGCTTGATCTTATAGAGGAAATTAACAGGACATCACTTGACCCGTACGCTGCTATAAGAAGTCTTTATGACCAAAAAAGAATCGATGAGATTAAAAACGGTAAAGTAAGAAAAGGCGCAAAAGCACTTTAATTTTGCCGACCGATGTATTTGGACATATTTAGGACGTTCTTATGTCAATAACAATTTAGATGCGCTTGCCCCCTTTATCTTGGATATTAGTCGTTGACAACAAATCGGAAGTTGTGTATAAGAGCCCCTCGCTTATTTTTGTTATTTAATTTCGGGTGATACGACAATGAAAGTTAGAGCTGCAGTGAAAAAGATTTGCAAAGATTGCAAAACTATTAAACGCAAAGGCAAAATACGTGTTATCTGCGAGAAAAACCCGCGTCATAAGCAGGTTCAGGGTTAATTTATCCTTGTCATTTTTATTAAGAGCGGTTGTCTTTTTGTTGAGACGACCTTTTTCTTATTCTAAACTTTTTTAAAAAGTTATATTTTTTGCAAAATATTAATATATAATCGGTTTGTCTCACCGCAATGTGTGGTGTTTTCGTGCATTTTTGTTAAAGTATAATTTTATGAGCGGCAGGCAGGGAAAAGTAGAATATCCAGTTTATGGTGATTTGAGGCCTGAGATTTCTGCTGCGCTAAAAACAAAAAAGAACTGCGCCCTTCTTAGCATATCCCTTGATAATTTCCCTGTAATAATCAGTAGCCGTGGCGGAAAATATTCTGAAGAGCTGGTACAAGGCCTGCTAAAAGAGATAGAAAAAAATATCGGTAAGAAAGATTTTGTATCAAGGCGCGCAAAGGATAACATCAGGGTTTTGTTGTGTGATTATAAGCATGATGTAATAGAGAAAAAAGCGGTAGAATTATATGATATTATCATATCATATGGCTCTCAAAACTCCGTAGAGCCGGTTCAGTTTGTGGCAACGGTTGGATTGGCTGAGTTTCCCGGTGAGTCGGGTGATGTTGAGGATATAATAAACAAAGCCTATATTGCTTTAAGTGATGCTAAGGCCGGTGAGAAGCATATAAAATTCTATTATAACCAGAAAAAGCACGAAGAAGATTCGAAAAATACCATGGTTATGGCAAGTTACCTTAAAAATGCCATGAATGATAATCGCCTGCGCCTTGCTTTTCAGCCAATAATAGATCGTCGCACCGGAGATGTGGCATATTATGAAAGCCTGCTTCGTATCATAAATGAAGATGGCAGCGCTACATCTGTTGGCCCTTTTATTCCGGTAGCGGAGCAGATGGGTTTTGTGGACGACATAGATATGTTAGTTCTCAAAATGGTTATAGGAGAGCTAAAGAGCAGTGAGGGTCTAAAGCTTGCTATTAATGTCTCTAACGCCTCTATATCCAACCCTAAATGGCTTACTCTTGCAGAAGAGCTTATAAGCTGTGAAAATATAGCAAAAAGAATGATAATTGAGCTCACTGAAACGGCTGAACAGCATAATGTATCAAAAGTTGTCGACTTTATTAATATTTTGCATAAAAAAGGCTGTCAAATAGCTCTGGATGATTTTGGTACGGGATATACATCCTTTGCCCAGTTAAAAACCCTGCCTATTGATATTATAAAAATTGACGGGTCGTTTGTGCGAGATATTAAAAACAACGAACAGAGCCGCTTTTTTGTTGAAACCCTGCTGGAATTTAGTAAGCGCTTTGGCCTTAAAACGGTTGCAGAATTTGTAGAAGATCAGGAAATAGCCGATATTATTGCCGCCATGGGTGTTGATTATATGCAGGGCAATTATTTCTCTCCTGCGGTAAATTATCGTGACTGGGTTGATGAAGAATAGTAAATTAGGGCAAGGGACAAAGAAGATGAAAACCTAGTCCTCTAAACCCTTGGCCCTAACCTTAATCCTTTACCCTTAGCCCTGCAATATGTTATATAGTCCTTTTAAAGATCATTATGGTAAGTTATGACACGTGTTTTATCCGGCGTTCAGCCGACAGGAAGCCTGCATCTTGGCAATTACCTAGGGGCTATCAAAAACTGGGTGGGAATGCAAAACGAGCATGATTGCCTGTTTTGTATAGTTGATCTTCATGCCATTACCGTTCCTCAGGACCCTGCCGCTCTTCGCGCTGCAACACGCATGACGGCGGCGGCTTATATCGCCTGCGGTATTGATGCTGAAAAATCCGCTATATTCCATCAATCTGCCGTTCCTGAGCATGCTGAGCTTGCCTGGTTGTTTTCAACCATTACCCCGCTTGGCTGGTTAAATCGCATGACGCAGTTTAAGGAAAAATCCGGACTACCAAAATTTGAATTAGAGGAGATAGTAGAAACTTTAAAAGGGCATAAAAAGCTTGTTAATCGTTGTTTGAAAGGCTCTATTAAGAATGGAAGCGACACTATAACTATACGTGAGGCAGAAATTTTATCTACAATAATAGATGAGGCAGGCGAATATATAAGGCGTGTATTAAATAATAATTCTTTGGCTAAGCTTGGTCTATTTAGCTATCCTGTGCTGATGGCCGCTGATATTCTATTGTATAATGCAACTCATGTTCCGGTAGGCGAAGACCAAAAGCAGCATCTTGAGCTTGCCCGTGACATAGCCGGTGCGTTTAACAGGCAATATAAAAACGAATTTTTCACGCTCCCTGATCCTCTCATATTGGGTAATGCAGCCCGTGTTATGAGTTTGCGTGACGGCACAAAAAAAATGAGTAAGTCCGATGAGTCCGACCAGTCGCGCATTAACCTTACCGATAGCGATGATGATATAGCCAAAAAGATAAAAAAAGCCAAATCTGATATGATAGAAGGCATAAGCTATGATGCGGAAAATCGTCCTGAGGCAAGCAATATGCTTAATATTATAGCGGCGCTTAAAGATGAAAATGTAGGAAATATTGCCGAAGAATATAAGGATTATAATTTTTCTAAACTTAAGTCGGAGCTTGCCGATATTTTAATTGCAAAAATAGGCCCTATTCGTGATGAGCTACTAAAGTTAAACCAAGATCATGCCTATCTTGACTCGATTTTACTAAAAGGAGTTGAAAAGGCCGGGGGCATAGCGGCCAAAAATATTAGTCAAATCAAAGAAATAATGGGTTTTCTGAATATAAAATAAGCGTAAAGCTTGCTCTTTCGTGTCTAATATATTATTAAAACAGTTCAATTTTAATTGAAACATACTTTAAATGGGCAAGCAAAACCAGCTTAAAATAGAAAACGCAAGCCAGATAGACCCCGTACTTGACCTGGAAGAGGAAATAAAGCGCCTCAAAAAGGATATGAACGCGGTTATACTAGCTCATTACTATCAGGATGCCGAAATTCAGGATATTGCCGATTTCGTAGGGGATTCGCTTGACCTATCTCGCAAAGCCGCCGCTACTGACGCAGATGTTATAGTATTCTGTGGCGTAAGCTTTATGGCAGATGTCGCTAAAATTTTAAATCCTGAAAAAACAGTGCTGCTGCCGGATATTGATGCCGGATGTTCGTTGGAATATGCTTGCAGAGCTGAGGCTTTAGAGGCATTTAAAAAACAGCATCCTGACCATATGGTTTTAACCTATATAAACTCCTCAATTGAAGTTAAAGCATTAACTGACATTATAGTAACATCCTCTAACGCTGAATATATTATCAACCAATTGCCGGAAGAGCAGCCCATAATATTTGCTCCCGATAAATATTTAGGCGGATATTTAAACCGTAAAACAGGCAGGGATATGCTGCTTTGGGAGGGTTCGTGCATAGTGCATGAGCGCTTCTCGGAAAAAGAGCTGGTAAAGCTGAAGACCTTGCACCCGCAAGCTCATATTATAGCACATCCTGAATGTCCGGAGGCATTGTTAGATTACGCAGGCCATATAGGATCTACGTCATCTTTAATTAATTTTGTAATGGAGCATCACGGCGATGAATTTATAGTGCTGACTGAACCTGGAATACTACATAAAATGAGACAAGACTCACCAAATAGTATATTCTATGATGTTCCGGGGCTGGATGATGGGGCTTGCGCTAATTGTAATGAGTGCCCGTATATGAAGTTAAATACTATTGAAAAGCTTTATATGTGCATGGTAAACCAAGCTCCTGCTATTGAAGTTTCAGAAAGTTTAAGGGTTGCAGCGAAAAAGCCTCTTGATAAAATGCTGCAAATGTCACCTCCTAAAAAGGTATAAATATGCCTAAGAAAAAAGGTTCCGATAGAGATTCTCACGGCGGTAGCAGGCAATTGCATGTGAAGGTGAAAACTGCGCGTGGACGAAAAAAATCTTCAACAAGTTGGCTGCAAAGACAGCTTAACGATCCTTATGTGGCGCAAGCCAAAAAAGATGGATACCGCTCCCGTGCCGCTTATAAGCTAATCGAGATTGATGATAAGTTCGGGATTTTAAAAACAGGCAAGAATTTTGTTGATTTGGGAGCGGCTCCGGGTGGGTGGGCGCAAGTTGCTGTGCAAAGAATCAAAGATGGTAACATAGTAGGAATAGATCTGCAAGAGATTGAGCCTATAGAGGGCGCTACTCTTATTCAGCATGATTTTACGGCAGATGATGCTCCTGAAATTGTAGCAAAAGCTTTAGGCGGCCAGAAAGCCGATATAGTAGTAAGCGATATGGCGGCTCCTTCGTGTGGGCATACTCAGACCGACCATATAAGAATAATAGCTTTATGCGAAATGGCATTTGATTTTGCTAAGGAATATCTTGCAGAGGGCGGTTCTTTCGCCGCTAAAATATTGCGTGGCGGCACGGAAAAAGAATTGCTGGAGGATATGAAGAAATCTTTTAAGGTGGTGAAACACTTTAAGCCTAATTCCAGCAGGAAAGATTCGGCTGAAATGTATGTTGTAGGCATGGGATTTAGAAAGTAGAGCAAATTAATATAATATATTTACTTCGTCGTTTTTCGGCTTACGTAGGTTTTGCTACACATCGCCTCAAACGTCTGGTAAATATTGTCGAAAGCAAGAGAGGAAAACCTTGAATAAATCTCCATCAGTTTGGGTGTTGGCAGATGATAGGGCAGGCAATGTCAATCAGGCATTAGGTGTGGCAGAAAGCTTGGGGCTATCGTTTGAGGTGAAGGATATTTATTATAATGATCTTGCCAAATGGCCGAATATTATTCGCGGCCGGAGCCTGATGGGGATTGATCTTGCCAAAAGCTCTAAGTTGGATTCGCCGTGGCCTGATATAATAATTTCAGCAGGCAGGAAAACCGCGCCTGTAGCCCGTTACATTAAGAAAGTCTCAATGGGAAGGACTAAGCTCGTGCAGATTATGTGGCCGGGCTTTCCTTGGCGTGATTTTGATATTATTGCTGTTCCCAAGCATGACGATATACCTGCGGGGGGGCGTATAATAAACACTATTGGCGCTCCAAATCGGATTACTCCCAAGGTTTTGGAGAAGAAGGGGAAAAAATGGCATGAAAAATTTGATTATCTGCCTTCTCCTAAGGTCGCTCTTCTAGTTGGCGGTGATACTAAAAAAGGCAAGTTCACAGAAGATCACGCGCGTGATCTTGCAAATAAGATAGATTTGTTTTTTGGAGATAAGAAAGGCTCTTTGTTAATTACCAATAGTCGCAGGACAAGTGAGGAGGCAACAGAGGTTTTAAAGAAAAATATAAAAACCAAATTTTATTTCCACGATTTTCACAGCACGGCAGAAAACCCGTATTTCGGCTATCTTGCCCTTGCCGATGCTATAATTGCAAGCGGTGATTCTATCTCTATGTGCTCGGAAGCCTGCTCAACCGGTAAGCCTGTATATATTTATTCACCCGATGATATAACGCCCCAGAAGCATCAGAAATTCCACAAGAATTTATATGCAAAAGGCTATGCCAAGCCACTTTCAGGAAGGTGGGAAGATTTTTCATATGAGCCTATGGATGATGCTAAGAAAATTGCCGATGTTATTTTAGAGATAAGGGGTTAATCACTTGTCTTTAAATTTATCCCCTGATATTTTTTTAAATGCCTTGACTCCTATAGAAAAAACATCCTATAAATATAATTGATATATCACTTAAAGCCGCAAGGCTGCTAAATACGTATTTCGCAAGGTAAATATGCAGATTCCCGTATCTTTCCTCTCCCGTGTTTTATTGGCTATCTCGATAGTTTTTGCATCGTTTTCAGCTAGCGCCGGAGATGTTGTAACTGTTGATGTTGGCGTGCAGCAGGCTGAGCTTATAACTTTGCCGCAAGATATGACCAGTGTCATAATATCAGATAGAAGCGTTGCCGGAGTTGTAAAGCACAGTTCCCGTAAAGTCTCTGTAATAGGGCATTCGATCGGTAAAACCGACATAAGATTTATGAACGGCAAGCGCATAGTGCGTCAGGTTAATTTAAATGTTCACCAGAATCTTCCCCAGATAAGAAAATCGTTAAGAACATTCTTTCCTAACGAAAATGTCGGTATGGAGATGATAAACGGTACTGTGGCTCTTACAGGTATGGTGTCTGGAACTGAAGCTGCCGCTCAGATTCAAAGGGTTGTAGAAGAATATACGGGGCAAAGCGGTAAGGTTCTGAATCTTATGAAATTAAAGGGCAATCAACAGGTTATGTTGAGAGTTCGTGTTGGTGAGCTGCGTCGCGATGAAATTAAAAAGCTGGGTCTTGGCCTGCATGGCATAATCTCCGGTGGTTCTGCCGTATTAGGCGCGCTGGAGCGTGACGGAGTATTTAGAGTTCTTGCCGAGCCTACACTTACTGCTATATCGGGTGAGACGGCTCAGTTCTTGGCCGGTGGTGAGTTCCCTGTTCCTATAGCGCAAGCCGGCAACACTATGTCGGTTGACTATAAAAGCTATGGAGTGAGCGTTGATTTTACTCCTTTGGTGCTATCTAAGGATAGAATAAGGCTTGATGTGGCATCGGAAGTTTCTGATCTTGCCGATAGCGGAAAGATGGTCAGCGGCACTTCTATGCCTGCAATTACTACTCGCCGCGCGAACACTACGGTTGAGCTGGCTCCGGGTGAAAGCTTTATGATTGCGGGTCTTATAAAGGATTCCAGCAAAAGCGCTATTCATAAAGTCCCTGGTCTTGGTGATATTCCTATTCTTAGCCCGTTATTTCGTAGTGCTGAATTTCAGAAGAATGAAACTGAGCTTGTTATAGCTGTTACTCCTTATATTGCAACTCCGGCAGCTAGTGATGATATTCATATGCCTACTGAGGGTTTTCAGCATTCAAATATGTTAGAGATGCTTTTCCTTGGTAAACTGGGCTCATATAAGCAGGGTAAAGGCGGAGTTGAAGGTTCAATCGGATATATGGTGGATTAGTTATGATTCGTTTATTAGCCTTATTGGTTTCTGTGTTAGCACTGTCTGCGTGTCAGTCGCCTAACAGCTTGCGTGTTGAACCGGAGTCTTTGCTTAGTTCCTCAAATGAGAATATATCATTTAAATTGTCCGATAGTTCGTCTGTTGACTCTATTGAAGGCTGGATATCAGATGATAAGCCGACTAGCGCTGTTTTATCTTGTTTGAGGCGGGATAGTTTGTGTGCTGATGTTAGTGATCTTTTAAGTCAAAATGGTGTCTCCGCTGTAATAAACGGCACATCAGAAGAGGTCAGTTCGGTTGAGCTTATATATGACCGCGTAACTGCGCGTCAGTGTAATATGGGTCTTTTAGGATGCTCGGTTTCGGTAAATTCTGTTCAGATGGTTACAGACAGATTACAATTTGTAAAACCTGTTCTATCAGGTAGGCAGAGTGCTGCAAAATCTGTTGAAGACTATAATAACTATTACGGCAAGTAAGAGGTTCCTAAGCGCATAGTTTATGAACAATCTGTAGCATCTTATCAGGATTAAATGGTTTAGTGACCCATCCTGTTGCCCCGGCTTCTTTTCCGCGTTCTTTCATTTCATTACCACCTTCAGTAGTAAGGACTATTATCGGTGTGAATTTGTATTTAGGGATATCTCTCAGATTCTTTATAAGATCAATTCCATCCATTTTAGGCATGTTAATATCAGTGATTATCATGTCAACAACATCGGAGTCCGTCAGAACTTTGAGCGCTTCCTCGCCGTCACCTGCCTCTAGCACATTAAAACCAGATTCACGTAAAGTGGCATTCACCATATCACGCATGGTTTTCGAATCATCAACTGTAAGAATTGTTTTAGACACAACAGACCCTATTATAAAAATTGCCTAATTTGATTAAAAGTTAAAACGATAAAACATGCAAGAGAGAATTTATAGTATTTATCATTTATATTGCTAGTGTGTCATTCTCCGTATTCGTAAAATTCATGTACTATTTGTATACTAAAATTTTACTCATCTTGAATTCCTGCTATCAATAAAAAGCATAAACACTATAATGCATTCGAATACATGCGATATAAATATTATGACGACAGAAGATAAAAAATTCATGCACATTGCATTAAATTATGCGAAAAGGACGGTTGGACTTACCGCCCCTAATCCTTCCGTCGGCTGCATCATTGTAAAAAACAACCAGATAATTGGAGTAGGAAACACAGCCCAAGGCGGACGACCACACGCCGAAACTGTGGCGCTTGCTATGGCAGCAGATAAAGCAGAAGGCGCAATAGCCTATGTGACATTAGAGCCTTGTTGCCATTATGGCAAAACCCCACCATGCGCGAAAGCACTTATAGACGCCGGAATCAGTAAGGTGGTTATTGCCACGAAGGACCCGTATGAGAAGGTGGCAGGAGGTGGAATAAAGATGCTCCAAAAGGCCGGAATTGAGGTTGTAACCGGTGTTTTAGAGCAAAAGGCAAGACAGGTAAATGCCGGATTTTTATCGGTGCAGGAGCTGGGCAGGCCTTATGTTACATTAAAACTGGCGACAAGTACTGACGGCATGATCGCGAAAAATGACGGTAAGCAATTATGGCTGACAGGTGATATTGCCAAATCATATTCGCATATGCTAAGGGCAAAAAATGACGCGATAATGGTCGGTAGCGGAACTGTCATTGCCGATACCCCTTCGCTTGATTGCAGGTTGCCCGGTATGGCCGATCAAAGTCCGATCCGTATAATAATGGATGGGCGTGGGCGCTATGCGCAAGAGGGAAAGTTGCGTGTCGGCAAAGGCGCTGATATTGATGCAGATCCGCATGATCTTGCGATTGTGCTAAATAAACTTGCAGAAAAAGGGATAACGAGGCTGCTGGTAGAAGGCGGCAGCGCCCTTGCCACATCATTTTTAAAAGCCGATCTTATAGATGAACTGATCTGGATAAAAGCACCGATAACCATAGCAAAAGACGGCCTGCCTGCCTTTTTGCATATGGATATAGCGGATATTGAGAATTGTAAGAAAAATGTCATCCCGAGCAAAGCGAAGGATATCTTTTATAAGATTCTTCACTACGCCCAGAATGACAAAACAAATATAAAAAATTGTAGTTTTAGCCTTGAGTCTCACCTGATGCTTGGCGAAGATGAGGTTAGGGTTTATAGAAAAGTGTAAAAAATTAAACTTTTGTTTGTGAATAATTTTTACTTTAATTATCGTCATGCTGCTGCTAGACAGCGTTATCCATCTATAGATCCTATTGTCAAGCCAATGTCATCTAATCGCCACCTGCCTATAGCTAAGAGCCTCTGCGATATGATTTTTATTTACGTTTTCTTTGCCCGCCAGATCGGCAATAGTGCGGGCAACTCTTAATATTCTGTTATAGCCACGCATAGAAAGACCCATCTGTTCATAGGCGACATCTAGCATCTTGCGGCCTTCATTGTCGGGTGATGCTATTTTCAGTAATAATTCACCATCGGCTTCTGAGTTAGTTAGAATATTTAGCTCGTGGTAGCGCTCAGACTGAATTTTGCGTGCGGTTTTTACACGCTTTAAAACCTCCGCACTGCCTTCTTTTGGCTCATTTTTAGTCAAATCAGCAGGGGTGACTGGCGGAACCTGAATATGAATATCAATCCTGTCAAATAACGGCCCTGATATTTTCGATTGGTAATCAACGGCGCATCTTGGTGCTTTATTGCATGAGCGCGACTGATCTCCTAAATAACCGCACCGACATGGGTTCATAGCTGCTACTAACTGAAAATTGGCAGGATAAGTCACATGGGCATTAGCGCGTGATACCATAACTTCGCCTGTCTCTAGCGGTTGACGCAAGGAATCGAGTACCTGTCTTGGAAATTCAGGTAATTCATCTAAGAATAATACGCCGTTATGGGCAAGGGTGATTTCACCGGGCAAAGCGCGTTTGCCACCACCTACCATAGCGGCCATAGAGCATGAATGGTGCGGATCGCGAAAAGGGCGCTGACTTGTTAATTTTCCGCCTTCTAAATTATTTGTTATGCTGTTTATCATGCTTACATCAAGCATCTCGCGACTGGAAAGCTCGGGTATAATCCCCGGCAAGCGCGATGCCAGCATTGATTTTCCCGATCCCGGAGGGCCTGTCATCAGTATGTTATGTCCTCCTGCTGCCGCAACCTCTAGCGCTCGCTTGGCCGATTCCTGCCCTTTAATATCACGAAGATCAGGATAACCGGTCATTTCCTCGTGAACTTTTTTTAAAGTGGGGGGAGTAATCGTTTGTGTGCCTTTAAAGTGATTAACCAACTCCAAGAGGTTATCAACAGCTAATATCTCAATATCACCTGCCCAGCATGCTTCAGAACCATTGGCTTTGGGGCATATGATGCCTTTGCCCATAGATGCGGCATGAATGGCAGCAGGCAGAACTCCGGCAACCGGCGTTACCGTTCCATCAAGAGATAGCTCGCCCAGAACTACATAGCGCTCTAGCTGATCAGAGGATATTACACGCATCTCGGCCATAAGACCAAGCGCAATCGCCAGATCATAGTGACTGCCTTCTTTTGCAACATCAGCAGGCGATAAATTAACCGTAAGGCGCGAAGGTGGCAGCGATAAGCCAAGAGAATTCATAGCGGAGCGTATGCGCTCTTTGGATTCACCCACGGCCTTGTCAGGCAGACCCACTATGGTAAAAACTACAGTACCCGATGCTATATGCGCCTGAACGTCAATATCTTGTGGTGTAATTCCCTGAAATGAAATAGTGTTTATATGTGCGACCATACGAATAAATTTTTATATTATGTGTTGTATTTTTGTGATATACTCGCAAAGTTAACTTTTTGTTAATAAATAGCTTGTATAAACTCGAGCTTAATAAAGCATATTATAAGTAACTTGCAAGCAGTTAGGAGTTTATGTTCAAAAAATGTTTATTAAAAGTTGCATCGTTTAAGGTTATAATCACTATATGCGTGATTATGTCTCTTATTGTTGCGTTTCAATCGGTGCAAAATATTAATAACGCTAAAGAAAAAGCAATAAATTCTGCTGAATCTGACTTGCAACATATTATAAACATTGCGTCCGGCAATATAAAATTAAATTTCCTTTCTGTTGACCAAACCATTCAACGTGCTGCTGAACGTCAGTATTTTAATCTGCTTTTCGGCAGAACACTAAAAGCGGATATGGAACATAATCTTGCATTGTGGGTTAATCAGTCGCCACAGGTGGAGTCGATGTTCATTACAGACGCACAAGGCAAGGTGGATATATTGTTTAAAAAAGGCAATGATAATTTTGTAATACGCCCCGGTTATAAGTTTTCAGGCTATAAACATTTCAAAAAGCATAAAGCATCGTCAGATAATGATTTGCTCATAAGCTATGATAAAGAAAACGGCGGTAACATATTTGCCAGCCGTAGAGTGGAGCATTTAGACGGCAGTTTCGGCGGACTCGTTGTTGCGGTCATTAACGGCGATTACCTGCAAGAAATGCTGAATCTAATTGATAAAAGAAAAACTATGAAAATTGCTGTATTCATAGGTGACAGGCAAATGTCTGCACAAAGCAGCGACCATGCAGCTTTTTCCAAATCTTATGAAGATTTTCAGCGCTCAAACCAACAATACGGCACATACATAACTCAACGTGATATAGATGGTGATTATCATTTATTCGCATTTACTAAATTAGATGATTTACCCGTTTTAATGGCAGTTACGCTAGGAGAGGATGATATTTTTGTAAGTTGGTATGAAAGCAGGAGTGATAATATAATTTTCTTCGCAATCTTTGCTCTGTTTGCTCTAACCATTGTGTGCTTTTCATATATTATTGAAAGAAAAATGCGCAAGGCAAAGGCATCGGAAGAAAAGGCATTACTTGCAAGTCAGATCAAAACGGATTTCCTTGCTAAAATGAGCCACGAATTACGCACTCCTTTAAATGCTATTATCGGATTTTCCGACATGCTTTCTACGGGATATTTTGGCAAAGTAACGCCTGCGCAGGTGGAGCGCTTGAGTGATATTAATATGTGCGGTAACCATTTATTGGAATTTATCAATGATATATTAGAATTTGCCAAGGGCAATGCCGGCAAGTTAAAAATAAAAGAAGAGTTGGTAAATATAAGTGAAGTTACGGCTAAAACCGTGCGTATCATGGAGCAAAAAGCCAAACTGTCTAATGTTAAAATAATTAATAAAGTACCGGATGATGTGGATCATATATATGGTGATAAGCGCAAAATAAAGCAGATGCTAATTAATCTGATTTCCAACGCGGTGAAATTTACTCCCGCAGGCGGTACTATAACTATAAATACAAGCCATAACGCAGACGGCGATATTGTAATTAAGGTAAGCGATACGGGAGTCGGTATTTCCCAAGCTGATATTCCAAGGGCTATGGAGGTTTTTGAGCAGATAAATAATGGTGATGATAAGGGCGGTAGCGGACTTGGCCTGCCATTATGCAAAATGTTCTGCCAGATGCATGATGGCGATTTTGTACTTGAAAGTAAGCTGGGCGCAGGTACGCAGGCCAGTATTATATTACCTGCCAAGCGTGTTTATAAGGTGG
>Ga0066640_10001403_pt1 | contig 14380 bp, 14 predicted proteins | sample CryGeyCG2114_020_2_FD_59505 | JGI IMG/M metagenome (GOLD analysis project Ga0066640, IMG submission 59505) | Groundwater microbial communities from aquifer - Crystal Geyser CG11_big_fil_rev_8/21/14_0.20 | ecosystem: Environmental > Aquatic > Deep subsurface > Groundwater | place: USA: Utah... | reverse complement strand
TGCAAAGAGGGAAGCGGAAAAAGCCCGCAGCCAAGCCCGGAAGGAGGAGATAGGCAGTGCGCAAGCCGCGAAATCAGCCGGAAACACTCCTTTCCTAAACTCAACTCCAATGCACCATGGGAAGCCACCGCCGGCAAAAAGGCCCATACGGCGCGGAAAAAATTATTATGATTGCCTGCGGTTGGCAGAAGAAGCCGACCGGTATAGGAAGCTGGTTCCGAAAAAACCGCCAGCGCAAAAACCTGAAGAAGCCCCCTCTCCATCACAGCTTCTTGAAAAAAGGCTTTCGCGCGAGATAGGGGCGGAAAAGGCGCAGAGTTTCATCGCCTCGCTTGGCGAATACTGCATCGCAAACGGCATCAGTGCAGAAAACGCGTGCGCCAATCTCAACAATGCTTTTGAAAGCATAAATGCAACGGCTCGGAACCTCTGGAATCTGCGGGAGCTTTCTGAAAAAAAGTATGAATGGGTCAGGAGCAGATACTCCCCAAAAGGAACCAAGGAGGAGCTTTTTGAAATAATCGCATCCTCCTATTTCATTGAGCGTTTTTTTGGCATTTCTGCGGAATTCATGCTTTCAATAGCATCCAGGGAAACGCAGTTCAGGGACATTTCGGGGTACAACGGCAAGGGGCCATGGCAGTTGACTTCCTCCTCGTCAATCTCCGAATTGAAAAACAATTACTGGCTTGGGAGGGTGCAGGACATGCTCCCCTTCGGCTTGGAAGCCCCTATAACGAGCCTTCAAAAAGCCAAAAGCAGCATATTGAACAATTCAATCTCCGCCGCTGAAACCATTCTGCTCAAAATAGCGGTTCTAAACGAAGAAGAATGGGGCGGGAAGGGAAATTGGAAAAAAGAAGACCTTAAAACAAACGAACAATTCCGCAAGAAGGTGCTTGAAAGATACAACGCGCACGAAGATTACATGTATAATTACAGCAAGGACACGAATAACCTCTATTTATACATCTCCTCAACGGACAGCGTCGTTTCCGTATAAGCTTCACTGGTAGATTTTCGCGACCAGCACGCCGCCAAGCGCTCCAAGAAGAATGCCCGCAGGCACGCTAAGAACAAAGCCAACCGCTCCAAGTATCGTCTTGTCGCTGACAACCCCGATAAGGTTCAGCCAGCTGTATCCCATATATGCTACTCCGCCAGCGAGCATGCCCCCAAAAATTCCCGCAACCAACCCGCCGAGCGCCCCAATTACCGCGCCGTCCTTGAGGGAAATCGGCCCTCCGTGCTGAAAGCGCAATGCAGCGGCTGAAATCGCGCCGCCGAATATCTGCAATAAACAGCAGCACAATCCCCCAAGCAAGCCTCCAACTATCCCCCCTATCAATGCGGAAATGCCCGCCTGCACGTTGTCGGCGCTTTCGGTTATTTGCATAAAAATCACTCCAAAACTTTTGGCAAAATTTCCTTTTCCCCTTTTGCTATCTTGTAAGTGTCATATATGATAACTATTGCAAATATCGGGATAATCAGCCACGGAAAGCAGCAGATGCTCCCAAGAAGGGCCATAATGCCTGCCACTACCCAGTAAATGACATTCCAAACTATTGCGCGCTTTTTCTTTCCAATGTAATACATCCCAAGCGAGGGAAGCAATCCAAAAAGAAGCGTTCCGAAGATTCCAAGCACCAAAGCGACCTTTGGGTCTTTTGCAGTCTGTTTTTGCGCGGGTTTAGCCACAGCTCTTTTTGCCATGCTTTCCTTACTTTAATTATGTATATAAACCTTCATTCCAGTCAAAGCGCATCGTCCATAATACAAAAAACGCCCAAATCTGTATTATCCATAATACAAAAACTATCCTTTTTTGTATCATCTATAGTACACTCCTTCCTTCACTCATGGCTTATTTTTCTCACGCCAACCCCCTTGAAATAACTTTAAATATCCTTTCATCCATATATAGATAAAACAACTTATGTTTGGAGGGAACCAGATGGCGCATTCTCAACTTCCCAATTTTGGTCATACTACAAAACAGATTTTGGGAAATCAAAGCCGCATCACAAACAACCGCCACAGGAAGCGCGGCTCCCACATACACCCAGGGTACGAATTTTCCCGCAAACTTGGAAATCACTGGGCGCAGAAGGGAATGCATACACAAGAGCCGCTTGTTGAGAGTGCAATTAAACCCGAGAAGAAAACAAAAAAGGCAGAAACCGGGCAAGCCCCCCAAAGTCCAAAAGATGGAGCAGTCACAATAACGCTAAACGGAGAGAGGATAGGCTGGAACGTGATTTTGGAATGGGCAGGGGAATTTGCGCAGATTGAAGAGGCAATCAAGTCCCTCCGTGGGAGCCTCCGTGATTCCGGATTATTCACTACCAACGATTTTCATATTCCTGCATTAAGCCAGTTTGCAAGCCGCGCTTTAACAACCCAAAGCCGCATCGCAAAGCAGGAAATCATGAATTTCTTGAAGGAGCAAGGCTTCCTCGCACCTGCCGATAATGAAAGATGGAGGGAGTGCATAAAAAAACTGAAAGAAGCGAAAAATGCGCATCCTCCGGTCCTGCAAATTACAAGCGAAGATTTTTCCTCGCTTGAAGGAGCAAAAAGCAGAATATCAAAAACGCTGATAATAAACTTTGTAACGGCGTTTGAGAGGTGAGGGGTTTTTGAAGAAGCCGCCCTATCCGTTTAGCTTTACCCTTCCCTTCTTCAAATTCTCTTTAACAATCCCGCAAACCTCGCTTATTTTCACCCTCTCCTGCCCCCCATCATTCCTATACCTAATCGTAACCGTATCATCTTTCAGAGTATCATAATCAACAGTAAAGCAATAAGGAGTGCCAATCTCATCAGCGCGCGCATACCTCCTTCCAATAGAGCCGGACTCCCCATACGCGGCATCAATTCCCTCTTCCCGTAAAGCCGCAACCACCGCCCGCGCCTTTTCAGCCATCCCATCCTTCTTCATTAAGGGATAAACTGCACAGGAGTAAGGCGCAATTATAGGGGGAATGTCAAACCACTCCCACTCCTTTCCATTCCCCTTTTCACGGAAAGTATGCTCCAAAATGCACCAAAATAGCCTATCCACTCCCATTGAAGGCTCAACAACATGGGGCATCACTTTTCTTCCTTCACTTTTTCCTTCCCCATTTCCATTTTCCTTCTCTATAAATACTTTCAAATCCACCCCGCTTTTTGCGGAATGGGAAGACAAATCAAAATCAGTCCTGTAAGCATTTCCGACAGTTTCAATCGCGCCAAAAGAGGTTTCCACCTCCAAATCAATATTTCCGCGCGAATAGTGCGGCGTATCCTTCTTTCCCATCTTCTTAAAATAGAATTTCTCATACGGGATTCCAAGTGCAATGTAAAAGCGCATCTGCTTTGCAATAAAATAAGCCATTATTTCATTCGGTATAATTTTCTTCTTCACCGCCTCCTTTATGCTCATCTTCTGCATCCTTTCACTGCCTGCGACCATTATGCGCATCTGTTCATGCTCAACCCCGGCAAACCCGTCTATTTTGTCATTCTCCGGGTCAAAGAAGTATTCCATTTCCATCTGCGTGAATTCACGCAGGCGTATAATCCCCTTTCTCGGGGAAATTTCATTGCGAAAGCTGTGCCCCACCTGCCCTATGCAAAGGGGCAGTTTTGTCCCATGGTTCCTGAACACGCGGGAAAAATCAAGGAAAATCCCCTGCGCGGTTTCAGGGCGGAAGTATGCGGTATTTCCTTCAACAGGCCCCACATTCGTCTTGAACATAAGGTTGAACCAGCCGGCAGGCTCAATCTCCGTGCTCTGGCAGTTTGGGCAGGCAATTTTCTCCTGCTTAAGCAATTTTGAAAGCTCCTCCGGCTTTTCCCAAACACCTTTCACAAGTTCATCCGCTTTAAATTCTCCCTCGCATTTTTTGCACTTTATCATCGGGTCTGCAAAATTTTTCGCATGTCCGGATGCTTCCAGAACGGGCAGGGGAAGAACAGAGCATGTTTCTATCTCAAAAAAGCCGTCCTTTTTTATGAAAAACTGCCTAAAGCGCTCCTCTATCTTCCTTTTCAATAAGCACCCTACCGGCCCGTAATCATAAAACCCTCCCACCGTTCCGTATATCTCGCAGGAGGGAATGAGAAATGAGCGGTTTAGCGCAATTTCCATCAATCTTTCGTGCAGTTTCATAAGGCAAGAAATTTGAAAGAGTATGTATTTATCTGTTTGCCCTCCGGGCAAAACATTTGAAAAAGCGCTTATGGGCGGCTGCTCCGCGCTTTTTCAAAATTTTGCAAGTTTCGGAAAAACTTGCAAATCTAAAAACCTCTCGGTTTTTTATACCTTACTTCCGCATTAATACGCGCAGTGGAATAAGGGAGGATAAGGAGGTCGATTTTGATGTTTAATAGGGATAAATACATGCAGCGGGCAAGGGGAGCGGTAGTAAAGGCGGTTTCAAGCCGCGACCTTCTCCTGTGCCAGACGGTTTCCGCCGCCAACGAACTTGACAAGTGTATAAACGTAATGTACGAAAAATTAACTGAATGGTACGGGCTTTACTTTCCCGAATTGAGAATGAACGACGTGAAGGGGTACTGCAATTTAGTTCTGGTGCTTGACAGGAAAAATCCAGACATGGAAATAATTGCGGGTGCGGCAGGGCAAAAGAGCGCGCAGTCAATATTCAACCGCGCGAAAAATTCCATGGGGGCGGACTTCTCAATAGCCGATTTGGAGGAGACGCGCGCGCTTTCAGGGAACATTCTCTCCCTTCTTGAATTGCGCACACGGGTGGAAACCTACCAGAATGCGATTGCAAAGGAGCTTTGCCCGAACCTCTCCCATCTTGTGGAGCCGGCTTTGGCAGCAAAGCTGGTTGCGCAGGCGGGAAGCCTGCAAAAGCTCGCGCTGATGCCCGCAAGCACAATACAGGTTATAGGCGCCACAAAGGCGCTTTTCAAGCACCTGCGCGGCGGGGCAAAATCCCCAAAGCACGGAGTGATTTTCCAGCATTACTCAATTTCCTCCTCCACAAAGAAGATAAGGGGGAAGATTGCGCGCGCGCTTTCAGCGAAAATAGCCATGGCTGCCCGCGCAGACGCTTTCAGCGGAAATTTCATCGCGCAAAAGCTCAAGGAGGATTTTGAGAGAAGGTTCAACGAGCTAAAAACGAAGTAAGAAAACGGTGTGACACATGAGATTCCTTGCATTGGCTGATTTGCACGCAAGCGAACTTGTGCTTGACAGATTGCGCGTAATACTCATGAGGCGGAATAATTACGACAAGATACTTGTCGCAGGCGACATCACCAACAACGGCCCCATCTCTTATGCGGAAGAGCTTATCGGCCTAGTGGGAGATAAACTGATTGCGGTGCACGGCAACATGGACCCATTTCCAGTGCAGCAGCTTCTTGAGCAAAAGGGAGTTTCGGCGCACTGCAAAAAGATAAAATTAGGGGAATGGAATGTGGCAGGTTTGGGAGGCTCAAACCCTACGCCTTTTGGCACACCCACGGAATACAAGGAGGAGACGATTGCAAAATACCTGCAAGCAGCACGCATTGACGAATTTTCCATCCTTCTTTCACATCCTCCTCCTTTCGGCTTTTTTGATACTGTAGGTGGAGGGGTGCATGTTGGAAGCGCCTCCGTGCGAAAGGCAATAGATGAGAAAAAGCCCATCCTGTGCATCTGCGCACACGTACACGAGCACCAGGGAAAGAAACTGCACAACGAAACGACAATAGTGAAGCTCGGGCCTGCGGAGCATCTCTCTGCCGCTGAAATAATAATTGAAGAGGATATAAAGGTAAATTTCATCAGAATATAACATGGAAGAAATTACTTTTGGAAAAATAGAGGATGAGGAGGATTTCTGCGACATAGGTGCGGTCATACTCGAGATATTTCCGGAAGCGCTTCTTGAGTTTGATGAAAACAATTCCTACTTTTTTGCAAAGAAGGGGAAACAAATTATAGGCTTTGCGCATGCAATGCGTGCCAAGAAGGGAGAGTATATCCTGCAGGGCTTGGGAGTGCTGCCTGAATTTCGTGGGAAGGGAATTGGAAATAAACTGGCTGATTTGGCAATCGAATTCTGCGAGGGGATGGGTGCAGGGCAGATAGTGCTGAAGGTGAAGATGACAAACCCGGCAATACTGCTTTATCTGAAGAAAGGATTTTTCCTGAAAAAGGTTTTGGATGTTTTTGTGCTTGAGAGGAGGAGAAATTCGTAAACCAAATCTTTATATCCTCTAAAATGCGAAAACTACCCTTACGGGGAGATGGGCCAATCTGGTAAGCTTCCAGGTTTGGGACCTGGCGATCTGAGAGGGTTTTTTAGAAATAAGAAACTCCAGAACTTCAAATCTCAGTCTCCCCATTTTTTATTCGTTCTTCATTTCCCCAATCGCCAGGTAAATGTCCTCTCCTGTAATCGTTTTCCTTCCGGCGTGCTTTGCGTATTTGAGCGCTTTTGCTGCCACCTTCATCGCATACTTCTCCAAAAAGTCTGCTAATTCTCTTGCAGCTTCGTTGCTCACCCGCTCTGCTCCAGAATTTCTAATTAACCTTTCAACAGGCGCAATCGGCAAAATCATATCCTCACCTGCCTTATTTAGGTAAAAAGGGGTTTATTAATGCTTGTTTTTTGCGAAATGAAGGCAATCAGCTAATAATATATTATATCTGCAGGCTAATTCATTCCATATGCAAATCTCCCTCCCTCCCCGCGCCTACCAAGAGAACATCACCAGCACAATTCTTCCTAATCACAATTCTCTCGTAGTGCTTCCAACCGGCTTGGGAAAAACTCTAATCGCCCTTCTTGTGCTGAAGGAGAAAATAAAAGATGGAAAATGTGCCTTCCTTGCGCCGACAAAGCCATTGGCAAAACAGCATTTGGAAACTGTATTGAAGCTGACAGACCTTCCGCCGGAGGAGGTTGCCCTAATCTCCGGGGAAATTTCTCCTAAAAAAAGGGCAGAACTCTGGAAAAAACTCCTGTGCATCTCCACCCCCCAAACTCTCAAGAATGACATTGAAAGCGGGAGAGCGGCATTCGACTTTGCATACATTCTGTTTGACGAGGCGCACAGGGCAGTAGGCAATTATGCATACACTTTCATTGCAAAAAAGGCAAACGAAAAGGGGGCGCTTATTTTGGGGCTTACTGCCTCCCCGGGCTCGGAAGCAAAGAAAATACAGGAAATAGTGGAGGCTCTTTTCATCTCAAACGTGCAGATACGCACAGAAGAGGATGAGGATGTCGCGCCATACGTGCAGAAAATGAAAATCTCCTTCATCCCCGTAAAACTAACACAAGAGCTTCTTTCCCTGAAAAAGCCCCTTGATGAAATGATGAAAAAAGAAAGGGAAACCCTTGCAAAGCTCGGCTACCCGGTGCGCATGAATTCAAAAAAGGAGCTGCTGCAGCTAAAAACCCGCATCCTTCTCTCAAAATCCCCTTCAAAATACGGGGCGCTCTCGCACCACTCCACCCTTTTCAATTTAACCCATCTCTCCGAATTACTGGAAACGCAAGGGACAAGGGTGTTTGAGCATTATGTGGAGAAACTAAAAGCAAGGGAGGAAACAAAAGCAATAGCGCGCCTGCTTGAAAATCCCTTGATTTCAAAACTCCTCTCCTCCCTTCACCTGCTCTCTGAACATCCAAAAATGGGAAAGCTCCTTGAGCTTGTGCTTGAAAGAAAAAATGAAAAAATAATCGTTTTCGTGCAATACCGCGACCAGATAGATGAGGTGGTGCGGGAGCTTAAGGGAAAGGGAGTGCTTGCGGAAAGGTTTGTGGGGAAAAAAGACGGAGTCACAAGAAAAGAGCAAGAGGAAACAATAAACAACTTCAGGGAAGGCGCATTCCAGGTTTTAGTTGCCTCCTCAATAGGAGAGGAAGGCTTAGACATACCCGCGGTGGATACGGTGATATTCTTTGAGCCAATCCCGTCAGCCATAAGAACAATACAGAGAAGGGGAAGGGCGGGAAGGGCAAAAGCAGGAAGCGTTCTTGTGCTTTACACCCAAAACACAAAAGATGAGGCGTACTTTTGGTCTGCAAGAAGAAAAGAAAAAAACATGAAAAGAATAGTGAAGGGAATGCAGGAGAAGAGCAATGAAGGCAGGGCAGAGCGGCAGGCAAAACGAGAAGACGGAGCAAGCGGTAAGGAAGGAGCACGGGAAAAAACGGATGAAGAAAAGAGAACAACCGGCATAAAGCGCGAGCGCAGGATTGGACAATCAAGAATAAGCGATTTCTTTTAAAGCAAAACTCCCAATCTACTTCCAATGGCAGGCGAATATTACTCCCTTTCAATTGAGAAGGCATTTGAGACGCTCTCCTCCTCACCTTTCGGCTTGACGCAGAAAGAAGCGCAAGCACGCCTTTCACAATACGGAAAAAACGCACTAAAGGAAAAACCCCCTGCAAAAGCGCGCGACATTCTTCTCTCGCAGTTCAAAAGCCCATTAATTTGTGTGCTCTTGGTGGTGGGAATCATCGCCCTTGGGATAGGGCACCATATTGATGCCGTAGGCATATTCCTGGCAGTAGCACTCGCTGTGCTCTCCGGTTTTGTGCAGGAGTACAAGGCGGAGCGCTCAATAGACGCTTTAAGAAAAATGGAGCAGAGCATGGCGCGCGTCCTGCGGGATAAAAAGGAATACATCATCCCCTCTTCGGAAATTGTGCCCGGAGACGTGATGATTTTTTCTGAAGGGGAAAAGCTCCCTGCCGATGCGCGCATAATAGAAGCAATCAACCTTGCTTGCGACGAATCCCTTCTAACAGGAGAATCGGTGCCGGCAGTGAAAAGCGAGGCGCAATTAAAGGAAGCGCAATCCCTCTCCGACATGAAAAACATTGTTTTTGCGCGCACTGCAGTTGTGCGGGGCAGGGGAAAGGCAGTTGCGTTTGCGACAGGGCAGAGCACCGAATTCGGAAAAGTGGCGCAGACGCTTGCGCAGACTGCCGAAACCCAAACCCCCCTGCAGAAAAAGATGGATGAGCTTGGGAGGAAGATAAGCGCGTACGTAATCCTCCTTGCAATCGCCTATCTTGCAATCGGCGTGCTCCTTGGTGCGGATTTTGAGCAGATGTTCATAGTCGCAATAGTGCTTGTTGTGATGGCAGTGCCTGAAGGGCTTCCCACCATAATGGCAATCACGCTTGCAATAGGCATGCAGAATATGGCAAAAAAGAACGCGCTCATAAGAAAGCTTCCGGCTGTGGAGGCGCTTGGCTCAACCACAATAATATGCACGGATAAGACGGGCACACTTACAAAAAACAAGCTGACCGTGCGCCGCATCTCCCTTCCAGGAGGGGATTACGAGATAACGGATACTGGAAGCGAGTTTGAGGGAAATTTCGTGCTTGATGGAAAGAGGGAGATAGGCACCCTTCACTCGCGCCTTGAGAAGCTCGTGGAAATTTCAGTTATGTGCAATAATGCAAGCATCGTGGAATCAGCACAAGGGGAGAGGATGGCAGGCGACCCGACGGAGGGGGCACTGCTTGCAGCTGCAAAAAAATTCGGCTATGACATTGAGGGTGAAAGGCAAAAAACCCCGCTTTCCCTTGAAATTCCCTTCTCCTCCGAGCGCAAGATGATGTCCGTGGGAAAAGCGCATGAGGGGAAAAACACAATATATGTAAAAGGCGCTCTGGAAGTGATGCTTCCAAAATGCAAATTCATACTTGCAGAAGGCGGAGTTCGGGAAATCTCATCCGCTGATATTTTGGAAATAAACAAGAAGAACAACCAGATGGGCGAGAGCGCGATGCGCATACTCGCAGCAGCATACAAGGAGGCAGCAAAATTCCCTTCAACACAGGAGCAAAAGGGAATTGAAAGCTCGCTTATTTATGTTGGGCTGATTGCGATGATGGACCCGCCCCGGGCAGAAGTTTATGGTGCGGTGCAAAAATGCCGCAGCGCAGGCATACGCATAATGATGATAACCGGCGACGGAAAAAAGACCGCCTTTGCAATAGCGCGCGAGCTTCGCATATCATCCAGCGAGGCAGAAGTGCTGGAAGGGTTTGAGCTTGACGGAATGGATGATAAAGAACTTTCGCAGAGGCTGAAAGGAATAAAGGTGATTGCGCGCGCAAGCCCGCACCACAAATACCGTGCGGTTTCCCTTCTCATGGCGCAAGGGGAGTCCGTTGCAGTCACGGGAGACGGAGTGAATGATGCGCCTGCCATAAAAAAAGCGAACATAGGAATTTCAATGGGAATAGCAGGCACCGATGTCGCAAAGGAAGTTTCCGACATGATTCTAACCGATGATAATTTCGCGACGATAGTGACTGCCGTTGAGTATGGAAGAAGAATATACGACAACATAAAGTCGTTCGTGCGCTACCAATTCTCCACCAACGCCGCCGCGCTCCTTACGATGTTCTCCGCGCAATTTCTTGGGCTTGGGCTTCCGATGACGGTTTTGCAGATGCTCTGGATAAACATAATAATGGACGGGCCTCCAGCGGTAGCGCTTGGCTTTGAGCCGGCTGCGGCAGATACGATGCAAAGGAAGCCCCGCGACCCAGGCGAGCCTTTCGTAACAAGAAACCTAATCACTTCAATACTCTTTAACGGGGCGGCAATGGCTGCCGGAACAGTGGCGGTGTTTGCCTATTACTTGCAGAATGAACCAGTAAAGGCAGGTACGGTTGCCTTCACCACTTTCGTTGCTTTTCAGCTTGCAAATGCATTGAACTGCAAGAGCCGCTCCCAGTCAATATTCGGCAATCTTCTCTCAAACAAATACCTCTTTCTTGCAATAATAATTTCCATTTCTTTGCAGCTTGCAATGATATATCTTTCCTTCTTCCAACAGTATTTTCAGACGGTTTCTCTTTCGCTTTCGGACTGGACGGTCATTGTCGGGGCGGCAGCACTCATACTTGTCTTTGAGGAGATAAAAAAGAAGTTTTTCAAGGGGCAGACTGAATATTAACAAGCCCAAAAGAATAAAAACAACTTAATGCATATTCTTTCGGTGAGGCATATGAACGAGCATAAAACCATCACTCTTGATATGATATACCGCGAGCTAAAGTCCATACGAAAAGAGCTTGATATAGTTGGGCATGCGGTCATTCCGGTTGAAAAACTTTCAGAAAAGGAGCTTTCCGAACACCGAAGAGATTTGGAAGAGATGCAAAAAGGGGAAAAAACAGATTTTAGGGCGCTTTCAAGGTAAGGAAATGATTGTTTTCTTGGGGAACAAAGCAAAAAAGGCGTATGAACACCTGGATGCAAAGACAAAAGCAAAAATATACTCTCTTTTTGAAGTTTTGAGCACAAATCCATGGCCCGCCCGTGTTTTTGATATGTCAAAAATCCATGGAATAAACGACTGCTTTAGAATAAGAATAGGAGATTATAGAATATACTATCGTGTTAATGCCGGGCGAGGAGAAATAGAGGTTTACAACATAGAACGAAAATCTGAAACTACATATAACTAACGTGATTTGGTGGGAAAGGAAAAACGCATCATCCTTGCATTGCGCAGCTATTTCGCCTCCGCCAAAAGGAAAAAGGCAGTCATAGGGATTTCAGGAGGGGTTGATTCTGCTTTAACTGCATTATTGGCTGTTAGGGCGATTGGAAGCAAGAATGTTATTGGTGTGCTTCTTCCCTCTTCCTTCACTCCTAAAAAAGATATGGAAGATGCGCGCGAATTATGCCGGATGCTGAAAATAAGGAAAATCGAAATAAATGCAATCCCGCTTGCAAACGCAACCGCCGGCTCGCTTCCGATGAAACTCAAACCGCTTTCCTTTGGAAATCTTATTGCCCGCCTTCGCATGCTCATTCTATATGCACTAGCGAATGAAGAGAATGCTCTCGTAATCGGCACAGGGGACAAAAGCGAAATTTCAATAGGCTACTTCACGAAATACGGAGACGGAGCGTGCGACATTCTTCCAATCGGCAATCTGTATAAAACAGAAGCAATCTCCCTTGCGAAAAAGTTTGGAATTCCTCCTTCCATCTGCAATAAATCTTCTTCTCCCCGCCTGTGGAAGGGGCATTCGGCAAAAGGGGAGCTTGGCGCAGAATACGAAGAGATAGATTCCGTGCTTTCACTAATTGAAAAAGGGAAAAAGCCAAAAGGAAAGTTCGCGCGAAGCATTGCAAAGCGCATAAGAGAGAGCAGGCACAAGAGAATTGCGCCCCCCGTAGTCTGATGGGAATAACCGACATATTGGTTATTTTCAGCTGTTTTTAACCGACACGCCACTCAAAGAATATCATAAAATAACCGAAACATTTCAACATCAGCACATTAGTGCAAACGCCCACATTGGCATGAATAACACTCCCCTGTCTAATTTGAGCACGTCCCTTGTCAGAATCAACCCGAGCGGCTGTTTTCGGCTCTCCAGGAATTCGCGCATGGGAGCGGATTCGGGATTGCGCCGGTATTTTGATTCAATGGGCAGCTCAAGCCTGAAGCGAGGCAGCCGAACCACGAAATCCACCTCACCCTTGGAGCTTTTCCAGCAATAAACGTTTCCGCGGATGTTCAAATTGAGCTTGAATGACAGCCTGTTTATGTGGTCGCAGGCAATTGTTTCAGCAAGATGCCCCTTATCCGTTTCACTGAAGGGGGCATCAAGAAGCCCGCAGAGCGCGTTGCGCATCCCAACATCCTGAAAATAGATTTTAGGGTGCTTGGTGCTTCCGAGTTTCGTCCCGCTGTAAATCGGGATTTCGTTTATCAGGCATGCCTCATCGAACAAATCGATGTATTTTCTTACCGTTATGTACTGCCTGCCCTGAAGGTGCTTGAGCAATTCATTAACATTCAATTCCTCCCCGGATATTTTGGCAAGCAGATACAAGGTTTTTTCAGCCAAATCGTAATCCCTGATTCCGCGGCTGGCACCTGCCAAATCTTTTACAATTACATCTGTGGCGTAGCTGTTAAGCAGGGAATTGCACTGCGAAACATCGTCGCTTATCGCAATCTGGGGATAGCCGCCGCGGGAAAGGTAATTGCCAAATTCTGCTTCAATGTCGGTTTCCTGCCGTGAAAGCAGGCTCCTCCGCTCCAAGCAGAGCTGTTCAAAACGGGAAAAGTCCCTTTTTTGGAGAGCCTGAAGAAACCAACTGCGCATTTCCTTGCCGCTGTTTCTCAATGCATCGGCATCGTGACGGAACATTCCTTTAAAACTCCTGATGCGCAAAAAATCAGCGAATTTCAGCGGGAGCATGACCTGAAGAAGCGACCTGCCTGGAAGTGTTTCCTTGTTTTTTTGTGAAACGTTCAGGCTGCTTGAGCCTGTTGAGAGTATGTGCAGTTTTTCGTAATGGTCAATATACGACTTGACCGTTTCCGCCCATTCATCGTCTTTCTGCACCTCGTCAAGAAAGAGGTATGCATCTGATTTTAGCTGTTCAAAATCCTCCTGGAGAATGTTCCGCCGATATAGGCTTATGACGTCGTAAAGCGGGTGCGCGCATTGGAGGCGTATCTCCTTGTCGGAGAAATCGGCGTAAATGATTCGGTTGGCCGGAATGCCCTGCTCAAGCAGGCGGCGGATTATCTGCTTTGAGATGGTCGTCTTTCCCACCTGTCTCGGTCCGATAAGGGTAATCGCACGCGAGGTTTTGATTTTTTCAAAAAGATAATCAAAATCGCTTCGCTGAAAAGCCGGCGCGGCTGCCTGCGAGGTTATCCACCAAGGGTTGAGCTTATTCGTCAGCAGTCTGGTAAGTTCCTGCTCTTTTTCCGGTTCCATGGGTGTATTATAACGTATTACAATATAAATCTATTGTTTAGTTATGTTGTAGTATAACTTAATCATTAATTACATTATAGATAAATATAACATAATTTTTGGAGAAATGGAAAAAATCGGCGAATTAGAAAGTATACGTGAAATACTCCGCCAATTCTTCGAATAAAATAACAAACATGCCCCTTTAAGGGCATATTTCCAAGGGTCGTGTCCTTATAAGAGCATATTCTCAAGTTTTCTGCTCTTACAAGAGCATATCTTCCAGTTTTGCGCCCCTTTAAGGACACATTTTTAAGTTTTGTGCTCTTAAAAGAACACATGGCAATACCCACGAAGAAGGAGCTAATGGACTTTTCCCAGATAAATACCGGAGGCAGGGAGGAAGTTCCGGAATATAAAAGAAAGGTATTTTCAGAAATAAAAGAAAGCCTTCAGAAAGGGCTTATAACCGCCATCACTGGTTTGCGGAGAGTCGGCAAAAGCACGCTCATAAAACAGCTTCTTGGAGAAAACTCCTTTTATTTCTCCTTTGACGAGAAAAAATACGTCAATACGGAAACACTGAAGAACGTGCTGGAAGTATTCACAAATGAGTCCGAACATCCAACCATAGCGCTTGATGAGATTTACAG
>Ga0066640_10001399_pt1 | contig 14397 bp, 14 predicted proteins | sample CryGeyCG2114_020_2_FD_59505 | JGI IMG/M metagenome (GOLD analysis project Ga0066640, IMG submission 59505) | Groundwater microbial communities from aquifer - Crystal Geyser CG11_big_fil_rev_8/21/14_0.20 | ecosystem: Environmental > Aquatic > Deep subsurface > Groundwater | place: USA: Utah... | reverse complement strand
CGCAAACCTAAAAATTTCGAAAAATCGGCAAGACCGCATAAACTGATTATTAAATAAGATGGCTGAACAGCTTCCTTACAGTGAAAAAGTTATGGATCATTTTACCAATCCGCGTAATGTGGGTGAAATTGCCGACGCCAGCGGGATTGGCACGGTAGGCAACCCGGTTTGCGGTGACGTGATGAAGATGTATTTGAAAATAGAGCAGGAAGTCATTGTGGAGGTGAAGTTTAAGACTTTCGGTTGCGGAGCGGCAGTAGCGACAAGCTCCATGGTTACCGAGATGGTTAAAGGTAAGACGATTACCGAGGCCCTGGCGATTACGAATAAGGCGGTGGCTGAGGCTTTAGGCGGATTACCTGCGAAAAAGATGCATTGTTCGGTTTTAGCGGAGGAAGCCCTGCGCTCGGCGCTCAAGGATTATTACAAAAAACAAGGTAAACCGGTTCCCTTTGACGACAAGGCGCACACCCATGAAGGGGAGACTTGTTTATAGGCTTAGTTATCTTGGTTTCCCTAGGTATAGATGAGCATAAATACTAATTCAAAATTGGTAAGGGGGTCAACGGCAGGCGAAGTTGAAACGTTGACAAAAGCCCAAATACGTAGTAAAATCCTTTCAAGATTAAAAACACAGAAGGAGGAAGACCGAAGCCGGAAAAGTAAGCTCATTACTGGTAAACTTTTAAAGGATAAGGTTTTTAAAAAGGCCAAGATAGTGATGTTTTACATCGCTTTTGGTGGTGAAGTAAACACTGAAGAAATGATTAGGGAAGCCAAAAAAATAGGCAAGCTTATATGCGTGCCAGTTTGCAGAAAAGATAAAGAAACTATGCAGCCAGCTATATTAGAAGATCATGCTAAATTAATCAAAGGGCCTTACGGGGTTTTGGAGCCTGCCACACAGGTTCAGGTTAAACCGCAAGACCTGGATCTTGTGATTGTCCCCGGCTTAGCTTTTGATAAAAAAGGTAATCGCTTGGGCCGCGGTAAAGGTTGCTATGACCGTTTCTTGTGTTCGCTTTCTGAGAAAACACCTTCCATAGGTTTGGCTTTTGATTTCCAAATCTTACCCCTAGTCCCCACCACCTGCCATGATGTAAGCGTCAAGCAAGTTATCTTTTCCTAGAACTCCTAAAAAACTTAAAGCAAGAATATGTAGGTTAAAAGGGAGGAAGAGAAATGATTCTTAGCATAGTGGTGCCCATGTTTGTGGGCCTAGTTGCCGTATATTGCGGTTATTTCCTAAGAAGATACGTCGCCGAGAAAAGAATAAAGAATGCCGAAGCACAGGCCGAGCATATCCTGGAGGTAGCTAAAAAAGATGTTTTGGATAAACGCCGGGAAGCAGAGCTGGAAGCCAAGGATCTGTTGTACCGGATGCGGCAGGATTTCGAGCGCGAGATTAAAGACCGCAAGCAGGAGATTGTCAATCTAGAAAAAAGGTTAACCCAAAAAGAAGAGAATATTGACCGCCGGATCGACCTGGTTGAGAAAAAAGAAAAAGAGTTTGAGGGGCGCTCTGACAATCTTAAAAAGCATGAGGAATCTTTAAAGTCAAAAGAAAATCAGCTGCATGCTTTGATCGGGGAAGAAAAAGAGCGCCTGCAGAAGATTTCATCTTTATCTGCGGAGGAGGCCAAGCAGATTCTCCTGAGCCGTCTTAATGAGGAATTAAATAACGAAAAGGCAGTATTTATCAGGCGCCAGGAAGAAGAGGTGCGCAGTGCTGCCGATAAGAAGGCCCGCGAAATCATTAGTTTAGCTATCCAGCGCTGTGCGGCAGAGCATACGGTGGAGTCGACGGTCAGCGTAGTTACTTTGCCTAATGATGAAATGAAGGGCCGGATTATCGGCCGGGAAGGAAGGAATATCCGCGCCCTGGAAATGGCTACCGGAGTAGATGTAATTATTGATGATACCCCCGGAGCGGTAACTTTATCCGGATTTGATGCTGTACGCCGGGAGATTGCTCGTTTGAGCCTGGAAAAACTTATTTCAGACGGCAGGATTCATCCCGGACGGATTGAAGAGATCGTAGAAAAGACCAAGAAGGAGATGGATGAAAAGATCCGCGAGGAAGGGGAACGGGCCGCTTTTGAGGCAGGGGTTAATGGTTTGCACCCGGAGATCATCAAACTTTTGGGCCGACTTAGATATCGCACCAGCTACGGCCAGAATGCGTTACAGCATTCTAAGGAGGTTTCTTTTATCCTGGGGATCATGGCTTCCGAGATCGGCTTGGATTTTAAGCTTGGGCGCAGAATCGGTCTTTTGCATGACATTGGCAAAGCCGTGGATCATCAGGTTGAAGGTACGCATGCTAAGCTGGGAGCTGACCTGGCCAAGAAATATAATGAAGGGGCCGAAGTCGTCGCGGCCATTGAATCGCATCATGAGGAATCAAGTCCCCAGAGTATATATTCTGTTTTAGCGATTGCTGCCGATGCGGTGAGCGCTGCGCGTCCCGGAGCCAGACGAGAAACGCTGGAGATATATGTTAAACGTCTGGATAAGCTGGAATCGATTGCCAATCTGTTTAAAGGAGTAGAAAAATCTTTTGCCATTCAGGCCGGCCGGGAGATTCGGGTAATTGTCCAGCCGGAGAAAGTAAATGATAATGAAGCAGTAACCATGTGCCGGGAAATCCGCAAGAAAATTGAAGAAGGAATGGAATACCCCGGGCAAATCAAGGTTACCGTAATTCGCGAAATGCGGACAATCGAGTATGCTAAATAAACCATGAAGATACTTTTTATCGGGGATATCGTCGGTTCGCCCGGCAGAGAGGCAATAAAAAAATTAGTCGCTCCGCTTAAACAGGAGCTGCAAATTGATTTTGTAATTGCTAATGCCGAAAATGCTTCCGGCGGCTCAGGGATTACCGCGCGCGTGGCAACTGAACTTTTCGCCTCCAGAGCCGACGTGCTTACTTCCGGCGATCATATCTGGAAGAAACCGGAGATTTTCGAACTGATCAATCAGGAAGAAAGAATCCTGCGGCCGTTAAATTTCCCCAGCGGAGCGCCTGGCCGCGGGGCAAGCATATTTAAAGCCCAAAATGGGGTTAAAATCGGGGTAATCAATATTAATGGCCGGGTTTTTATGGAGGCCCTGGATTGTCCTTTCAAGACCGCTCTTCGGGCGGCTGAGGAGTTGGCGGCAGAAACTAAAATTATCATTGTAGATATACATGCAGAAGCTACCTCTGAAAAGATCGCTTTAGGCTGGTATCTGGACGGCAAGGTTTCTGCCATTTTTGGCACGCATACCCATATTCAAACTGCCGATGAAAAAATCCTTCCCCAGGGCACGGCTTATATCACCGATGTGGGGATGACCGGGCCCTATGATTCAGTGATCGGCAGAAGAGTAGAGGATGTGCTTACCCGTTTCTTAAGTTCTATCCCGGTAAGATTCGAAGTTGCCGAAAACAATATCCAGTTACATGGCGCGCTGGTCGAAATAGATGAGCATACCGGCAAGGCGCGTTCGATTTTAAGAATACAGAGAAAATTAAATGATTAAAAAACTACCGGTTATTTTATATGGGGTTTTGTTATTTTTGATCTTAAGTTTATTCTTTTCTCCAGTTGCCTCTTTGGCGCAAATCACGGAGGAATTGGAATTTAACCTAGATTTAAATTCTCCCGTCGTAAACCTGCCTAAGATCTATAGGACCAGCGTTGATTTAAGCGGCCGGGGCAAACAGCATGATAAAACTTTGCCCCAAACCTTGGCGGCCCCGGAAGCCCTGGCCAGCTGGCAGGCGGGTCTGGGTTTGCGTAATTTCTACCGCATTCAATATAACCTCTGGGAGATTCAGCAGCTGGCCAATGATCCGGATTCCTATCAGCAGCTTTTGAATAATTATGAAGAGGTAATTAAAAAAATCAGCGATAGCGGGGGAACGGTAATTCTGGATTTATTCGGTACCCCTGATGGCTTGGGCACGGTGCTGGACAAAAATAGCGCCCCCCATAATTTAAAGGCCTACAAGGAACTGGTTAAAGGTATTATCCGCAAACTGAGCTGTGAAAAAAAATATAATATTTGGTATGAAGTTTGGAATGCCCCGGATATCGGAGATTTTTTTATCGGACAAAGATCGGAGTATTTTAACCTTTACCGGATCGTGGGGGAGGCGGTAAAAGAGCTGCGCCAAGAAACAAAAATTCATATTCCTTTAGGCGGCCCCTCAGTAAGCGCCTGGTTTAGGAATATCGAGCCCAATAATATACTTACACCCGAACGCAGCCTGATTTACGAATTGATAAAATATTGTTATAGCTATCGGCTGCCTTTGGATTTTATCTCATGGCATGGCTATTCCAGCGACCCGGCGGAAGAAAAACAGGATACTATTTATAATAAACCTTTTGTTGAGTTGATCCGCGCCTGGCTGACTTATTTTAAATTCAATAGCAACCTTCCGCTTTTGGTTGATGAATGGAGTTTTGACGGTTCAGCCAATATTTTGGCGGAAAGAGGCAACAATGCGCACATCTGCGCCAGTTATATCCCGGGGCGGCTTAAAAACATGTATGAAGCCGGGATAGATTATCAGACCTATTTTTGTCTTGAAGATTTCGGAGATAACCAGGTGGGGGAAATTAGAAATTTAGGTATTTTTGGGTTTGATCCGGCCCGGCCGGAAAATAAAGGATATGCTAAAACCAGTTATAATGTCTGGCGGATGTTTAATCTTTTGGGCCAGGATTTGTTCAGGGCTAAATTTAGCGATGAATTTGTGGGAGTAATCTCTACCAAATCCCCGGATTATCTGGCCTTGCTGATTTACAACTATATCGACCCCCAGGCGGCGATGAATTATATCTCCCATAATATAGTTTATTTAAATAAAGCTGAACAAAAGGCAATTTTAGGGATCATTAAATCCGACCGCATGAAAAAGATTCTCGCCAGCCAACTGAATCTGGCTACTTTGCGTTTAAGTGCCAAGACTAAAGGGATGCTTAGCCGGGCGCTAGAACTAAATACTATGGCTAATAAATTTACTACGCTGAATCGCAAGATCAGAATTTATCTTAAAGGGGGAAAAGATGTTTACCTTTTTAGTAAATATGTGGTGGATAGTAATTGCAGCCGGGATTGTGAATTTAAACCCGGCGAGGAAAAAGAGGTTGATTTTAATCAAGGCTATATTGGGGTGGTGGAATTAGCCCCTTATTCGGTTCAGCTCTTGGTTTTTAAGAAAAAACCTGTACCGCCGATACAGCCTGTGGAAGAAAAGCCGGCTGAAGTTGAACCGGAGGCAAAACCTGCAGAGGAAAAACCTGTTGAAGTTAAACCTGAAGAAAATCCGGCAGAGACAAAACCGTCTGAAATTAACCTTTAACCCGGAGGAAAAGCCTCTGGTGGAAGACACAAGCAATGCAGAAACCAAATCAACATATTTATACTGTTTCTGAGATTACTCAAGTGATTAAAGGGCTGCTTGAGGAGAAGGTCGGCGAGGTTTGGCTGGAAGGAGAGGTCTCTAACTTTAAAGCGGCAACCAGCGGGCATTTCTATTTTTCATTAAAAGACCAGAGCTCTTTGATTGGGGCAGCGATGTTTGCCTATGCCAACCACGGTTTAAAGTTTAAACTTCAGGATGGTTTAAAGGTTATTTGTTTTGGAAGAATTGATGTTTACGGCCCCAGCGGGCAATATAAAATTATCGTTGAAAGAATAGAGCCCAAGGGAATTGGCGCCCAGCAATTAGCCTTTGAGCAGCTAAAGAAAAAATTAGAGCAGGAGGGTTTATTTGACCCGGCGCATAAAAGAGAGCTGCCGCAAATGCCGTTTGCCGTGGGAATCGTTACTTCCGCTTCCGGAGCTGCTGTGCGGGATATTCTGCAGATCCTTAAAAAAGGCTCACCTGGGGTGGATGTGGTTTTACGCTCGGTGCGCGTGCAGGGTGAACAGGCAGCTGTTGAAATTGCTGAAGGGATTGCTGATTTAAACAACCTTAAAAATTTAGATTTAATCATTGTCAGCCGGGGCGGAGGCAGCAGCGAAGACCTCTGGTCGTTTAATGAGGAGATTGTGGCGCGGGCAATTTATAATTCCCGCCTGCCGGTCATCTCGGCGGTAGGCCACCAGATTAATACTACTTTATCAGACCTGGTAGCGGATGTTTTTGTGGAAACCCCTTCGGCGGCAGCCAAGATTATTGTGGATAAAAAGAATGCTTTATTAGCCCGGCTGGCCGGGCTTAGGTATGAGCTGGATTTTTCGATTAACCAGACAATCGGCGATCTAAAAAACAGGCTTACTGCTTTTACGCATATGCTTAAAAGCCCGCGGGACCATTTGTTCGAAAAACAACAGCAAATTGATGAATTATTTTCCGGCTTGCATTATAATATGCGCCATATCCTGGAATTGGCCCACCAGAAAGCCAGCTCTTCAATCCAAAGACTGGAGGCATTAAGCCCGCTATCGATATTATCCCGCGGTTACAGTTTAAGCATGCTTTTCCCGCAAGGAGCGATCCTCAAAGATGTCTCTATGCTAAAGCCGGGGGATAAATTAAAAACCGTTTTACATAAAGGCGCATTTACCAGTGTCGTTTTGGAGGTCTGGGGCGATGAACCACCCACCTTCCAATAATTTAGTTATTAAAATTATAAGTTCAAATATTAAAGAAAGAAGGTGCGGGGTGAAAGAAAAACCTTTATTTGAAGAAGATTTGAAAAAATTACAGAAGATTGTTGAGGAGCTCTCCAGCGGAAAGATTACCTTAGGGGAGTCGCTTAAAAAATATGAAGAGGGGGTCAAAATCGCTCAAGCTTGTTCACAAACCCTAGCGGAGGCACAACGCAAAGTAGAGCTGCTGATGAAGAAAGAAGGAAAGATTGCTTTGGAAAAATTTGATGATTCCCAGACAGAAGAAAAATAAGCCATGTTTTTAGAAAAGATAAATTCTCCATTGGACCTAAAAAAATTAAGCCCGGATCAATTGGTTCCGCTTAGCGCCGAGATACGCCAGAGGATGATTGAAGTAGTTTCTCAGACCGGCGGGCATCTGGCCTCAAGCCTCGGAGCGGTGGAGTTAATCGTAGCTTTGCATTATTGCCTGGATACCCCCAAAGATAAAATTATTTTTGATGTGGGGCACCAGGCTTACGCGCATAAAATATTAACCGGGCGAAACACAAATTTTTCCACCCTCAGGCAGTACCAGGGCTTGAGTGGTTTTCCCTCCAAAGACGAATCCGTTTATGACCCTTTTACCTCTGGGCATAGTTCAAGCGCGGTTTCTTTGGGTTTAGGTTTGGCCTGCGCTAGGGATTTTTTACCTAAAGAGGAGCAATTTAAGGTAGTTTGCGTGATTGGGGATGGCTCTTTAAGCGGCGGCCTTTGTTTTGAAGGCCTAAACAATACCGGACATTTAAAAAAAGATATTTTAGTTATTTTAAACACCAATGAATTAAGCATTGCTCCGAATGTGGGAGCAATCAGTAACTATTTGAATAAAATTATTTCTTTGCCGGTCTATAACCGTTTTCATCATAATGTGGAGAATTTTTTAAAGACCCGTGTTCCGCGCGGAAGCCGCCTGTTAAAACTTATGGCTAAGTTTGAAGAGGGATTAAAGGGGTTATTTATTCCGGGGATGTTGTTTGAAGAGCTGGGTTTCCGTTATTTTGGCCCCATCGACGGCCATGATTTAGGCGCTTTAACCGCCACCTTAAAAAACATCTTGGAGATTAAAGGACCTCGTCTTTTGCACGTGGTGACTAAAAAAGGTAAAGGCTGTTTATTTGCCGAAAAAGACCCGGTTAAATTTCACGGGATCAGTAAATTCGATATCAACACGGGCGAGGTCTCGGTGAAAAAATCTTCTCCGGGATTAAAAAGCTACACTGAAATATTCCGCGATAAAATAACGCGGCTGGCTCAAAGCGATAAGCGGATCGTGGCGATTACTGCGGCGATGCCGGAAGGAACAGGCCTGGACAAATTCCGGGATTCTTTCGGGGAAAGATTCTTTGATTGCGGTATTGCCGAAGCCCACGCCGTTTGTTTTGCGGGCGGCCTGGCCAGGCAAGGGTTTAAGCCGGTAGTAGCGGTATATTCTACTTTTCTGCAGCGGGCATATGATCAGATTATTCAAGATGTTGCTTTACAGGGGTTACCGGTAATCTTTGCCGTGGACCGGTCCGGAATTGTGGGGGAAGACGGGATAACCCACCAGGGTATATTTGATATTGCTTATTTAAGGAGCATTCCAAATTTAGTGGTGATGGCTCCTGCCGACGGGCAAGAGTTAGAACAAATGCTGGAATTTGCATTGCAGTTAAATAAACCGGTAGCCATAAGATATCCTCGCGCAGAAGCTTACCCAGTGGAGGAGCCCGCCTTAGCTTTAAAATTAGGGCAGGGGCAATTAATTAAGGAGGGCAAAGCTTTTGCAATTATCGCCCTAGGCAGTATGGTTGCGCCCGCCAAAGGAGCCCTGGAGTTATTAAATCAGGAAGGTTTATCCGGCAGTTTAATTAATGCCCGGTTTGCCGCTCCGCTTGATCTGGAGTTAATTAAGAAGGTTTGTAGTTTAACAAAATTTATTTTTACCGTGGAAGAAGGAATATGTCAGGCAGGTTTCGGCAGTGCAGTTGCTCAAGAGTTAAGCCGGCCGGTACAACGGCTGGGCCTGCCATTTGAGTTTATTCCTCACGGAGCCCGGCAGGTACTTTTGGAAAAGTATCAGCTTACGGCTGAGGGGATCGCCGCCAATATTCGTCAGGTGATTAGAAATAATGGCTAGAATTATAATTAATCAGGATAGATGCAAAGGTTGTTTTTTATGCGTAAATTTCTGCCCTAGAGGTTTGATTAAAAAAAGCGTAAAATTAAATAAGCAGGGTTTAAATTTTGCGGAGTTTGATTTAAATGGAGATTGTATCGGATGTATGCAGTGCGCAATAATTTGTCCGGATTGCTGTATTGAGGTGCATAAATAAAATGAAGATATTATTAAGCGGTAATGAGGCAATTGCTCAGGGGGCGATCCAGGCCGGTTGCAGTTTTTACGCCGGCTATCCCATTACCCCCCAAAATGAAATTATTGCTTACATGGCCAAGCATATGGCTATCTCTTCTGCCGGCCAGGCAGCTAGGAAGCAGCTCCCCAGAGTGTTTATTCAGGCGGAGTCAGAGTTGGCGGCGATTAATATGGTTTACGGAGCTTCAGCTGCCGGAGCCAGGGCGATGACCTCTTCTTCTAGTCCCGGCATAAGCTTGATGCAGGAAGGGATATCTTATATTGCCGGTGCACAACTGCCGGCGGTGATTGTTAATATCATGCGCGGCGGGCCGGGATTGGGTAATATTGCTCCTGCGCAATCGGATTATTTTCAGGCTGTACGCGGCGGAGGGCACGGAGATTATCGCTTGATCGTTTTGGCTCCGGCTAGCGTGCAAGAAGCTTATGATTTTACCCAAACGGCTTTTGATCTAGCGGATAAATACCGTATCCCGGTGATGATTTTGGGGGATGGTATTTTAGGGCAAATGATGGAACCGGTACAGTTGTCCTCTAGAAAGATTAAGTCTCCTGCTGTTAAAAGCTGGGCGCTTAACGGCTGCCGGGGAAGGAAACCGAATGTGGTCAAATCATTTTTTCTGCGCGAAGGCGACTTAGAGAAAGCCAATCTAAAACGGCAGAAAAATTATGAAATTATTAAACAGCAACAGGCGCGCTTTGAAGGTTTATTTTTAGCTGACGCCAAAATGGTCCTGGTGGCTTACGGGACAATGGCGCGGATTGCTAAAAGCGCGATTAGCCGATTAAGAGGCGCAGGCAAGAAAGTGGGTTTGATCCGGCCAATCAGCCTTTGGCCCTTTCCCCAGCAGCCTTTTAATCTAAAGAATAAACAGGTAAAGTACCTGGTGCTGGAGATGTCTTACGGCCAGATGCTGGAGGATGTGCGCCTGGCGGTGGATGGCAGGAATCCCGTTGAGTTTCTTGGTCGCTCCGGAGGCGGAGTGCCTAGCGAAGAACAGATTATTAATCAGGTCAAGAAAATATTATAATGGAAAAAATATTTCAACGTTGTCAATCTTTAGTTGATGTGCCTACGCATTATTGCCCGGGTTGCGGCCACGGTATTGCGCATCGACTGGTTGCCGAAGTGGTGGACGGTTTAGGGATTAGGGAAAAAACCATCGGTGTTGCTCCGGTGGGTTGCGCGGTGGTAGCTTATGATTATTGGAATTTTGATTGTTCCGAGGCCGCCCATGGCCGGGCACTGGCAGTAGCTACCGCCATTAAAAGAGTGCACCCGCAGAATATCGTATTTACTTATCAGGGGGACGGGGATTTAGCCGCAATCGGTACCAACGAAACTATTCATGCGGCCAATCGCGGAGAAAACCTCTCCGTTGTCTTTATTAATAATGCGGTTTATGGCATGACCGGTGGCCAACTGGCCCCCACTACACTTTTAGGACAGAAAACTTCTACTTCTATTGAAGGCAGGGAAAAGAAAACTCACGGCTATCCCTTAAAAATTTCCGAAATCCTGGCATTATTACCCGGAGTTTGTTATGTGGAGAGGGTATCTTTAGATAGTCCGGCGGAAGCATTAAAAGCCAAGCGGGCGATTAGGCTGGCATTTGAAAATCAAATTAATAATTTAGGTTTCTCGCTGGTTGAAATATTGTCTGCCTGTCCGACTTATTGGGGGCTATCTCCTAAAGAATCATTAGATTGGATTAAGAATGTGATGCAGAAGGAGTTTCCGCTGGGGAGGATCAAATGATCGAGCGGATTATTATCGCAGGTAGCGGCGGCCAGGGGGTAATGCTTTTGGGCAAGGTTTTAGCGCAAACCGCCATGCTGGAAGGCAGGCGGGTTAGTTGGTTTCCGGCTTACGGGCCGGAGGTTCGCGGAGGGACCAGTCATTGTATGGTCACCATCTCTGACCAGGAGATCGGCTCGCCCTATATAACCGAAGCCGATACGCTGATAATTTTAAACCATCCTTCTTTAGTGAGGTTCCAGAGGTTAGTTAGAAATAGTGGGTTGTTGGTCCTGAATTCTTCTTTAGCCAAAGCCGCCCCTACTGCGAAAATCAAGATTCTGCAGTTTCCGTTTACGGATATTGCCATAGGATTAGGCAATATTAAAGTGGCCAATATGGTGGCTTTGGGATGTTTTGTGGCGGCTAAAAAAATTATTAAGGTTAAAAATATTTTAAAAGTTTTTAAATCCATTGCCCCGGCCGGTAATTTAAAAATTTTAGAGGTTAATCAGCAGGCTTTAGAAGAAGGGTTGAAATTAAACCATGGTTAGAGTAAGATTTGCGCCCAGCCCTACGGGAAATTTACATATTGGCGGAGGGCGGACTGCGTTATTTAATTGGCTTTTTTCCCAATCACAAAACGGAAAATTTATTTTAAGGATTGAAGATACCGATCAAGAACGCTCCAAAAAAGAATTTGTAGATGAGATCCTTGATAGCCTGAAGTGGCTCGGATTTAATTGGGATGAACTTTATTATCAGAGCGAGCGTTCTGAGGTTTACCGGCTGCAGGCGGAAAAATTGCTAAAAAGCGGCTTAGCTTATATTGAAAAGTCTCCGGAGGGCAAAGAAGCGATTATCTACAAGGTGCCGCCGCAAAAAATCCAGGTCCAGGATTTGATCCGCGGCCAGATTGAATTTGATTCATCCCTGATTAAGGATCAGGTATTAATTAAATCCGACGGGACCCCTACTTATAATTTTGCCTGCGTGGTAGATGATGCCGGAATGAATATTACGCATATTATCCGCGGCGATGACCATATTTCTAATACGCCAAAACAAATCCTGCTTTATGAAGCCTTGGGGTTTGAGCTGCCTAAATTTGCCCACTTGCCTTTAATTATGGGGGTTGACGGAGGAAGGCTTTCTAAACGGACGGGGGCAACGGCGATTAGTGATTATCGTAAAATGGGGTATTTGTCCGAGGCGTTGTTAAACTATCTGTTGCTCTTGAGCTGGGCCCCGGGAGATAATCGGGAACTGATCAGCGTAAAAGAAGCAGTGAAGTTGTTCGATATAAAAAATGTCAATAAGACCTCGGCGACCTTTGATTTAAAGAAATTGGACTGGATCAATAACCAGTATCTTAAAGCGGCTGACCCGGAAAAATTAGCCGATGAGCTTATTCCGTTGCTGGCCGAAAAAAACTATATCGACCCGGATAATTATGACCGGGCTTTCCTATTGGCTTTAGTCAGGTTATTTCAAGTGCGTCTACCCCGGCTTAATGATTTCGTAGAATGGGCGGATTTTTTCTTTCTGGATGAACCGGTAATTGATCCGGCGGCAAAAGAAAAATATTTAAGCGCAGATTTATCGAAAGAGTTCAGCTTGTTTGTTCAAAGGCTAAATAAGTTGGCTGATTTTGAGATTATTAATATTGAAGATAGCTTCCGGCAGTTAGTAACTGAGTTGGGTATCGAGACCAAGAAATTGATCCATCCGATACGGGTTGCCTTAACCGGTAAAACTATCGGTCCGGGCTTATTTGAAGTAATTTATCACCTGGGGAAAGAGCGCAGCGGTAAAAGATTGTTAAAATGGGTAAAAAATTAACATCCCTTAAATAACCGGTAATTCAATTTTAAAAGTATTTTTTTCTTCTCTTGAAATCGGCAGTGTATTTGTGTTATATTTACTCAGTAAGGTTATCGGATTAAAGGCAAGGGGTAAACTACCAGCGGGCAGGCAATGCCCAGAAAAAAAGGCCAATAGAATTTCCCCTTGCCTCTTTTTATGCCTAAACTCAAGCGTAAAAAGGCCATACCCGGGACGTTTATATTCCTTGAGTGACCGCTGGGAATAGAAACGGCCTTTTTTCTGTCCGGATAATTTTTGCAGGAAAGCTTGATAAATTATTAAAATCTGATACTATAGTACTAGATTATAATAATATCGGATTCAGGGTAATAATTTAAGTTTAAGCAAAAGGGGGTAATAATGATTAGAAAGGCATTCTTATTGGTCATACTTTTTGCTTTTATCTTTTTAGCTAGCGGATGCGTTACCGTGTACACCGACGGCTGTTGCCCCGATAAACCGGCAAGCCAGTGTCCCCATCAAACTAACAAAATGGAAAAAATTAAAAAGGCGGTTAAGGATACCGATGATTGGGTAAGGACAAATATGTGGTAATATTGTAGGCAAGATTAATGATTGATTAATTTGGGTAAGTTGTAAAAAGCCGGGTTATCCCGGCTTTTTATTTGCAGATATAACAGTATTTTCCGCATAAAAAAGAGGCAAGGCGTGAGGCCGTCTTCCTATTTCCCCCAACTCCTCACTCTTGCCGGACGAAGGTTTTGCAACTCTAGTTGCTGTTTTTACCCTCTAATTAAGTATACACGTTTTTGGCCTTAATTTGCAAGGGAGGGCAAGAAATAAAAGCGGGATTTTATTGAATTTTCTGCCGGATTTTGTTTATTTACCGCAAGCCCAGGCTTGGAATTTCAGTGCGCTGGCAGGCCTAAACCAACCTTTTTATCGGCTAAGAATACTAAATTATTTAAAATTTACGAATTTATGATAGAATAAGGTTGCTTAAATTTAAGTAGCCAGATAAATCTGCGGTTAACCGGAATTTTAAAATGCCCGACAAAAGAAGCTATCGAAGATTTAGTTTAGAAAATAGCATCTTTTTGAAGTTCGAAAACGGATCCGGGGAAACTATTAGATATTAGTTTTGTGGGGATGAGTATCTTCTTAAAGCAAAGTGTTGATCCGGAAGCTGTGGCCCAGACAATTGTTCAGTTTGATGTCCGGGGCTCCGCAGAGCAACGCTTGTTTGGCCGGGGCCGGGTTGTCCATATCAAGAAGCATAGATTATATGCCCAAGACGGTTTTAGGATAGGGTTGGAGTTCATCGAGGTGGATAAAGAAGTTGTGCTTAATATCCTTAATCGGCTGGAATCGATTATTTTTGACCAGATCAGAAGAAAGAATCTAACGCCGCGCAAGGATCCCGGTTTATTTTAAGATCAAGAATAGTTTTATGATGTTAACAGTTTCATTACCCCGTCGCCTAAATGGATAATCGAGAACATCAGAATTGCTGGGAGTTTCATGATTGCCCGGATCAAACCAGAAAGAAATGCCCGGCCTTTCCGAATAAAGGAAGCAGATGCTGGGAGGTTGCCGCTTCTTTTGAGGGAGAAGGCTGCGCTAAGACCAAAGGCATGGGGGTGATATTTTGCCAAAGAAAATGCGACTGGTTTAAGCGATTTTTCCCGGATCTTGATAAGTAGCTAAAAGTATCATCATTAAATTCCCAGGGCTAGACTTAATTGTTTTAGCCCCTTTTTGTTTACCTTTGTGGATTGACTTTTGTAGGCCAGAGAGGTATTATTTATTCAGATTTACA
>Ga0066640_10001386_pt1 | contig 14484 bp, 14 predicted proteins | sample CryGeyCG2114_020_2_FD_59505 | JGI IMG/M metagenome (GOLD analysis project Ga0066640, IMG submission 59505) | Groundwater microbial communities from aquifer - Crystal Geyser CG11_big_fil_rev_8/21/14_0.20 | ecosystem: Environmental > Aquatic > Deep subsurface > Groundwater | place: USA: Utah... | reverse complement strand
GCGGGCGCAGGAGAGTGGAATCCCCTGGCAGGAGGTGACGCGGAAATTCATCGACGCCTTTTATGAAGACATGGGGCAACTGAACATCGCCGCACCCACGGTCGAGCCCAAGGCCACCGACCACATCCCGGAAATGATCGCGATGATCCGGACCCTGGTGGAAAAGGGAATCGCCTACGAGTCGGGAGGAGACGTTTTTTATTCCATCCAGAAATTTCCGGACTACGGGCGGTTGTCGGGAAAAAAGACCGACGATCTGCGGGCCGGAGCCCGGGTGGACGTGAACGAAAGCAAGCGGGACCCTCTGGATTTTGCGCTGTGGAAGAAGAGCAAGCCGGGGGAACCGTTCTGGGAGAGCCCCTGGGGTCCCGGACGGCCGGGCTGGCATATCGAATGTTCGGCCATGAGCTCCCGGTACCTGGGCGAGACCTTCGACATCCACGGCGGCGGCAAGGACCTCATCTTCCCCCATCACGAAAACGAAATCGCCCAGTCCTGCGGGTGCTCCGGCAAACAGCCCGTGCGCTACTGGATCCACAACGGATTCGTCAATATCGACCAGGAGAAGATGTCGAAATCGCTGGGGAATTTTTTCACCATCCGGGACATTTACAAGCAATTTCATCCCGAATCCCTGCGGCTGTTCCTGCTCTCCAACCACTATCGGAGCCCGATCGACTTCTCCCGGCAAAACCTGGAGGAGGCCGAAAAGGTGCTCACCCGGTTCTACGAAGCCCTGGGGGGCGCCGCCGAAACGCAGGACCCCACCGCCCCCCTCTCTGGACTGGATCCAGAAGTCCGGGCGCACCCGCTGTGGGGAAAATTCGCGGAAGCCATGGACGACGACTTCAACACCGCCGTGGTGCTCGCCCATCTGAACGAGGAACTGCGCGCGCTCAACAAAAGCCTGGCCGATGCCTGCTCCGGCGTTACGGCGCGCCGGCAAGCCGCCGTTTCCGCCGGGACGCTCCGCCGGGTCGGCGGTGTGATCGGCCTGTTCCAGCAGGATCCGGCCGAATTCAAAAAGCAAATCTTTGCCATCCGAAGCCAAACGCTCGACGTGGACGTGGAAAAAATCGAAAGCCTCATCACCAGCAGGAACTCCGCCCGGAAAGCCAGGCAATGGGCGGATGCGGACCGGTTCCGCGATGAACTGATCCGGATGGGCGTGGCGCTGGAAGATACTCCGAACGGAACCGAATGGAAACTTAAATGAACGCGGGCATCCAGCTCTTCAGCGATATCTACCTCAAGTTCACGCACTGGTTTTCGCAGGTGCAGGTGCGCGAAGACGAACCGCGCATCCGGGTGCCGGAAAAAACCATCCGCTGTATCTGGAACGACCAGTTGTTCCGCACCCACGAACTGGAAACGACCGACGGGGAACAACTGGAAATCGTCTTCCCCGGCTACTGGACCTTCGGGCCAGGCCCGGATTTCAAAAGCGCGGCCATCAAGGTGAACGGGGTCCTCTATGAAGGCGACGTTGAAATCCACGTCTATTCCTCGGACTGGAGGGCGCACAACCACTCGCAGAATCCGGAATTCGGCAACGTCATCCTGCATGTGTTCCTTTGGGGAGAAAGGAAAAAGTCCGCGCGCCGGATAACGGCTCCTTCGTCTCCCCGTCTGCCCGGCGGGCATATCTTCGAACTGGAGATCAAGGATTACCTGACCAAGGGGATTCTGGAACTCTCGGAAGAACTCGATTTCGACAGCTACCCGGTCATGAACCAGTTCAATTTCGGACGCTGTCATTTGCCTCTCGCCCGTCTCCCGAAGGAAAAGCTGGAGCAATTGCTGAACGCCGCCGGGGACGCGCGGATCTTCACCAAAATGGAGCGGTTCCACGACCGGATTATCGACCGGGGGTACGAGCAGACGTTTTACGAAGGGGTGGCCGAGGCCCTGGGATACCCCGTCAACAAGCAGGCCTTCGTCACCCTGGCGGAATCCTTGCCGTTGCCGACCCTGCGGATGATGCTCCCAACGAAAATCGCAAAAAAGGAAAAGATTCTTCATCTCCAGGCCATGCTTTTCGGCATGGCAGGACTGATGGGATTCAAACACCTGGATCTTTCAAGCCTGGCACCGGAAGACCGGACGTACTTTTCCCGGCTGGCCCGTCTTTGGGAGAAATACCGGAAGCGGTTGCCTGCCCCGACGCTCACGGACCGGGACTGGAAATTCGGCGGCATCCGGCCCGCGAATTTTCCCTACCGGCGCATTGCCGGGCTGGCCCGTCTGCTTCTCCGGCACGAGGCTCAGGGAATGTTTGCCGATTTTCTCAAGGGGTTCAAGGCGGGAATCGTCATGGAAGAAAACAAGAGATACGCCACGCGGATTCCCCGCGCCCTGTACGACTTTTTCTGCGTGGAGGGAGCGGACGACTACTGGGGATCCCATTACTCTCCCGGCGGGAAGAAACTGGCCGCGGCGCAAAACCTGGTGGGACCCGACCGCTCCGCGGCCATCACCATCAATATCGTGGTCCCCATCGCCCTCATTTATGCGCGGGCTTGCAAGTCGGTGGAGATGGAGGCCGCGCTCAACCTGTTGTACCGATCCTGCAAGGGGAAAACCGACAATAAACTCCTCCGTTTCATGAAATATTACATTTTCGGAAACAATGCGGAAATGATCCGAATCCTTTCCACCGAGAAACAGAAACAAGGCCTGATGCAGGTGTACCAGGACTTCTGCACCCAGAACGAAAATAACTGCTTGAGGTGCCAGTTCCCCGACGTCATCCACCGTTATTTCACCTGAACCGTTCCATTGCCCCTAACCCATTTCAAATACTCTGTTTAAAAGCACTATTTTTAGCAAAAATCGCCCCGGAAACACTTGATTCCCCTCCCCCTTGAGGATAAAGTGTAGAGACAAAGCCAATTATTGAAGTCAGAGGACGTCTGTATCATGGATCATTTGGATCACCTTGAAAATCAAAGCATCTTCATCATTCGCGAGGCCTACAAGAACTTTAAAAACCTGGCGATGTTATGGTCGATCGGGAAAGATTCCACCGTTTTGGTGTGGCTGGCCCGAAAAGCCTTTTTCGGGCAGGTTCCGGTTCCCCTGGTGCACATCGACACCACTTACAAGATCCCGCAAATGATCGAGTACCGGGACCGCGTGTCCAAAGAATGGGGACTGAACCTCGTGGTCGGCAAAAACCAGAAAGCCCTGGATGAAGGCATGAACCACACCCTCGGCCGCATGGTCTGTTGCGAAGCCCTCAAGACCCAGGGGCTGGCAACCATCATGGAAGACAAGGGATACACGGGCCTCATGCTGGGGATCCGCCGCGACGAAGAGGGCACCCGCGCCAAGGAACGGTATTTTTCCCCGCGCAACAAGGATTTCGAGTGGGACTTCAAAGACCAGCCCCCGGAGTTGTGGGACCAGTTCAAGACCTCATTCGAGGAGGGAACGCATATCCGCATCCACCCCATACTCCATTGGACCGAGTTGAACGTCTGGGAATACATCCATCGGGAGAACATCCCCATCATCGACCTGTATTTTGCGAAGGACGGCAAACGGTACCGGTCGCTGGGGTGCCAGCCCTGCACGAGCCCCATCGAATCCACGGCGGTGACCATTCCCGAGATCATCGAGGAACTCCGCAACACCCAGACCTCCGAGCGGTCCGGCCGGGCCCAGGACCAGGAAAACACATACGCGATGCAGAAGCTCCGCGCGCGAGGGTACATGTAAATGAACGATAACGGTACCGCGCAGGGCACCAATCACCAGTCGATGCGGCTGGTGATCGTGGGACACGTGGATCATGGTAAATCCACGCTTGTCGGCCGCCTTCTCTCCGACACGGGAAGTCTGCCCGAGGGCAAGCTCGATTTCGTCAAGGACATCTGCGACCGGCAGGGGAAGAGCTTCGAGTTCGCCTTTCTCCTCGATGCCCTCGAAGAAGAGCAGGAACAGGGCATCACCATCGACACCTCGCAGATCTTTTTCAAAACCCGGAAGCGAAACTACGTCATCATCGACGCACCGGGTCACAAGGAATTCCTGAAGAACATGGTGACGGGAGCCGCCGACGCCGAATCCGCCCTGCTCCTCATCGACGCCAATGAGGGGGTTCAGGAACAGAGCCGGCGCCACGGATACATCCTCAAACTGCTGGGCCTCACCCAGGTGGCCGTGGTCATCAATAAAATGGACCTCGTGAATTACAGCCAGGAGGTCTATAACCGTATCCGCACCGAATACAGCTCATTCCTCAATTCCCTCGACGTCCGGGCACGGGAATACATCCCCATCTCCGCAAAGCTCGGGGTCAACGTGGCCCAAAAGACCGATTCCATGCCCTGGTACTCGGGACCGACCGTCCTGGAGATGCTGGACCAGTTCGAGAAAAAAGCCCGGTTGAACCACCTTCCTTTCCGGCTTCCCGTTCAGGACGTGTACAAATTCGACCAGCGCCGCATCATCGCGGGGCGGGTGGAGAGCGGGCAGTTGAAAGTGGGAGACCGCATCCTGTTCTCGCCGTCCAACAAGACCGCGCGGGTGAAAACCATCGAGGCATGGAGCGTGCCGGTCCAGCCCACCAACGCGCAGGCCACACAATCCATCGGCGTCACTCTGGACGAACAGATTTTCGTCGAGCGGGGGCAGGTCGCGTCCCTGGTGGAGGAGCATCCTATCGTTTCCACCACTTTCGACATCAACGTGTTCTGGATGGGCAAGAACAACCTGGTCAAGGACAAGACCTACAAGATCAAGATCAACACCCAGGAAGTTCCCTGTGAAGTGGTTGAATTCAAAAGAATTATCGACGCATCAACGCTGGAAACCCTGGAAGGTCAGGACTATGCGGCCCGGAACGACGTGGCCGAATTGACCCTTCGTACCCAGAAGCCGGTGGTGTTCGATCTGTTCGGATCCATCAACACCACCGGACGGTTCGTTTTGGTGGACCGGTACGATGTTTGCGGCGGGGGCATCATCATCACCTACACCCCCATCAACAAGGAAGACAAATTGCGCGACGAAGTGCGCACGCGCGATGTCCATTGGGTCAAGAGCAACATCCGCACCGAGGAGCGGGCGTACCGCAACGGGCATCGATCCGCCCTCATCCTGATCACCGGGGAATCGGGGGTCGGCAAAGCCGCCCTTGCCCGGCAGATCGAGAGAATGCTCTTCGATCTCAATTACCAGAGCTATCTGCTCGACGGCCGGAACGTGGGCCTGGGTGTTTCCGCCGATATCGAATCGGATCGGGAAATCCTGAGAGACGGGGAAGCGATCCGCCGATTCGGGGAGGTGGCCCGGCTGTTCCTCGATGCGGGCCATGTCGTCATCTCCACCTCCAATGTGTTCAACCGGGAGGACCATACGGATATGCGCCTGCTGGTCGAGCCCTGCCCCGTCGTCGAAGTCCAGATCACCGATTCAACCCATCCCCTCGGATCGCCCGATGTGGTTCTGCCCGTTGTGCCGGAGGGAAAGGAAATCGAGGCCGCTAAAGTCGTGTGCCAGTTCCTGAAGGACAAAAAAATCCTGATCGGCCACAACTACTCGATTTGACCGATGCGCCCAACGGCAAAAAACCGTTGACTTTTTATGGTTCTGATGCAGAATGGCAACCCTGCATTCCGGGCGGAAATTTTCAGGGTGCCTCTTCATTCGAGGTCCCCTTTACAGGAGTACCCCTAATTATGCCCAAGATCGTAGTGCATAACACGGAAACCGGCGACGTTCAGGAGGTTCGCCTGGGTTACGGCGCCAACCTTCGCCAGGCCATTCTGTACACCGAAGCCGAAATTTACAAGGGAATCAACAAGTTTCTCAATTGCCGGGGGATGGGTTTGTGCGCCAAATGCCTCGTGGAAATCGACAACCCGGAAAACGTCAATGCCGATACCTTCTTTGAATCCACTCAGCGGAAACTCCACAAATTTCCTGAAAACCAGAGAATGTCTTGCCGGGTGAAAGTGTACGGCGACATCCACGTCAAAACCGCTCTCGCCGATTGATTGACGACCCTACTCCGTTTCAAAGCCCCGATCCCACAGGGAATCGGGGCTTTTTTTATTTCCGGTCCCTGTCCGGGGGGGCTCAAAAAAACTGGAGGAGAATGAGTAGCGGCAGAAATGTGAGCCCCACGATGGAAACAAAGGCGTGAAGCAACACATCCCAACGTTTGCTGACAGGAATGACTGTGATAAAGTAAAGGCCCACGAGATACTCCCAAATTCCGTTTTCCCCGTGGAACTGGTTCAGAACCAGGTAATAGGCGAGGCAAAACACCACAGCGAAATATAGAATCTTGTGGATGGGCAACAAGCGGGCGGTGGAAGCCCGGAACGACATGTAGGCCCCGAGAAACACATTGATGGCATGAAACGCAATGGCCGGGACCACCCAGATCAGGGAGGGCGACGAGTTGATTTTCGAAATGAGGTCGGAGCCCACCGGAAACCTTTTACCGTCCTGGAAAAGAAAGCGATTTTAACATGGAATTCAACCTCCAAGGCCGAAAAGTCGTGGTCACCGGTTGCGGGGACGGCATTGGCCGCGCGCTCGCCTTAGCCTTTGCCCGGGAGGGGGCCCGCATCGCGGGGTGTGCGCGAACCGAGACCCGGCTCGATTCCCTGAACAAGGAAATCGAAGGGAAACACCACTTCTTTCTCCCCTGCGATCTCACTCGCAAGGAAGACATCGAGAAATTCCACAAGCAGGTTCTGCAGTCTTTTGGCGGCCTGGACATTCTCGTCAACAATGCGGGTTCCATTTTAAAATTGGACTCTTTTTTCACCCTGACCGACGATGACTGGCAGGATTCCTTCAACCTGAACCTGTTGTCGGCAGTGCGCCTGTCCCGGCTGTTCATCCCCGCGCTGAAGCATTCTTCCTCACCGCGGATCATCAATATCAGTTCGATCTCGGCCACCCGGCCCGATATCCAGTACCCGCATTACAGCGCCATGAAGGCGGGAATGTCCAATTTTACCGTTTCCCTGGCCCAAACGCTGGCTCAGGATAAAATACTGGTCAATTCCGTTTCTCCCGGCCCGGTGTGGACGCGTTCGTGGGAACAGGAGGCCGATCAAATAGCCCGGCAATCCGGGAAACCCCGGAAGGAAATCATCCAGGAAATCCAGTCGGCTACGGGGGGCAGAGTGCCTCTTCACCGCATGGGAGTTCCGGAGGACCTCACCGGGCTCGTATTGTTTCTTTCGTCCGATCTGGCCCGGTGGATTACCGCGGCCAATTTCACCGTGGACGGAGGATGGTTGCGGGATCCCTATTGACCGAAAATGGAATGGATCCTCCTCCACCCCTGAGGAAAAACGTCTGCCACAAGGCAGACGGTTAAAATATCAATTATAGAGATCCCGTTATGAAACCCTTGCGTTCTTCAAGATCCTGTCTTTCACGGAGCGAATTCCCGGGATGCCTCTGGGGCCTGATTCTGGTGTTCGCCGCCGGAGGGTGCTCGGTTTCCAGGACGCCGGTGGAAAACGGCCCAGCACTCATCAGCCAGGAAGATCAGATTTTCGACAAACGGTTCCGGGATATTTCCTTCAAAGAGATCAACCTCGAGCATTTCTGGAAAAATGGGAATACCGGCACGCCACGCGAGCCCGTCGTTCTCACCAACCAGACCATCTCCGACTTGTCCGAATCGATCAAGGACGGGGTTGTCAACATATACACCCGGCGCATTGAGGAGCGCGACGCCAAATTCGGAATATCGCCCAACGACCTTCTGCCGATCAAAATTCCCCTGGTCTCGACCCTCCTCGACATCATACCCTTTCAGGTTCCCATCCCCTACCGCACCGAAGGATTCAGCCTGGGATCCGGATTCATCATCAACGAGGAAGGATATATACTCACCAACGCGCATGTCATCAACAACGCCACCGACATTCGCGTGGTCCTCTCCGAGGGACGCGAGGAGTACCCGGCGAGGATCATCGGCATCGATCGGCTGACCGATTCGGCGCTGATCAAAATGGAAGCCAACGCGCTACTGACCGTCCTGCCTCTGGGATCCTCCGATGAACTGAGGACGGGTGAAATGGTGATCGCGGTGGGCAACCCTCTCGGTCTCAAGCACACCGTGACCTCGGGACTGGTCAGCGCCAAGGAGCGGGTCACTCCCCAGGGAAACGTCAACGTGGATTTTCTTCAAACCGACTCCGCCATCAATCCGGGAAGCAGTGGCGGTCCCCTGCTCAATCTATATGGCGAGGTGGTGGGCATTAATACCGCCCTTCTCCAAAAGGCCCAGTTGATCGGTTTCGCCGTTCCCATAGACACCATCAAGGCCGTCATGCCGATGCTGGTGCTGGGAAAGACCGAACGCGGATGGTTCGGCGCGCAAGCCGGCCCCCTGACCCTTCAAAAGGCGGTTGAATTGGATTATCCCAACGATGGCGGGGTGCTGGTGACCGGGGTGGAAAAGGAGAGCCCGGCGGAACAGGCCGGACTCAAGCCCAACGATATCATCGTCTCGCTCAACGGGAACGAGACGAAAAATTTTATCGTCTTCCGCCGGCAGGTGATCGGCCTGGCTCCCCAAACCCAGCTGGCTCTCAAGGTGTACCGCGAGGGGAAGATCCTGGATGTGTCCAGTACCCTCTTGCAAAAATCATCGGTCCAAACCCCATAAATCTCCAAGGCGGGGAGAAACCGCGGCCCCGGGGCCAACCGGAAAAATGATGGATTGCCAACCCGTCCCGATTGCCTTATTCTAGCTGAAAACTTTTTCAACCGGAATGTTTCGCACCATGCCCCCAAAAATAAATCCAGAGATTTTCCGAGAGTACGACATCCGGGGTCTTGTGGACCAAGACCTCACCCTTTCAGCCGTGGAACTCATCGGCAAGGCCATTGGGACTCATATCCGCCGCAACGGGGGCAAGACCCTGACCCTGGGCCGCGACATGAGAAAGAGTTCTCCGGGGTTTGGCGAGGCGCTGGCGCGCGGACTGCAATCCACGGGCTGTGACGTGATCGATATCGGGCTAGTCCCCACTCCGGTTGCTTATTTTTCCCTGCACCACCTGAAGCCCGATGGCGGCGTCATGATCACCGGCAGTCACAACCCGCCGGAGTTCAACGGCATCAAGATCAGCCACGGCGTTCACAGTCTTTACGGAGAAAAAATCCAGGACCTGCGGAAGCTGATCGAAAATAACGATTTCGAGGCAGGCCGGGGAACCCATCGCGCCACCGACGTCCGCCAGGCCTACATGGAAAATATCTGCAACATTATCCGCATCCCCCGCAAGGTGAAATTCGTGGTCGATGGCGGCAACGGCTGTTTTGGGATCGTCGGACCCGACCTCCTTCGAAAACTGGGGCAGGATCCCATCGAGCTGTTTTGCGAACCCGATGGCACGTTCCCCAACCATCATCCCGATCCGACGGTCCTCAAAAACATGCAGGACCTGATCGCCAAGGTCAAGGAAACCGGATCCGAAATGGGGATGGGTTTTGACGGCGACGCGGACCGGATCGGGGTGATCGACGACAAGGGCAACATCATCTGGGGCGATCAGCTTTTGATCCTTTTCGGACGCGACTTGTTGAAGCGTCATCCCGGCGCGGCCATCGTGGGCGAAGTGAAATGTTCGCAGAACCTGTATCGGGACATCGAGAAGCATGGCGGGAAACCCGTCATGGCCCCGGCCGGGCATTCCCTGATCAAGAAAAAGATGCGCGAGACGCATGCCCTTCTCGCGGGAGAAATGAGCGGCCATATCTGCTTTGCGGACAATTACCTGGGCTTCGATGATGCCACCTTCGCCGCCTGCCGGGTGCTTGAGATCGTGGCCCGGTCGGAGGGCAAACTCTCCGATATGCTGGCCGACATCCCCAAAACCGCATACACGCCGGAAATTCGGATCGACTGCCCCGACTCCAGGAAATTCCAGATCGTCCGGGAATTGACCGAGCATTTCCGCGGCAAGTATGATGTGGTCGACATCGACGGGGTGCGTGTCAATTTCGGCGACGGGTGGGCTCTGGTCCGCGCCTCCAACACGCAACCCGTGCTGGTCCTCCGCTTCGAAGCGGAGACCCAGCCCCGGTTGAAGGAACTCGTCGGCATCATGAAAGAACAACTGGACGGTTACCGCCCGGAGGTTGTGTTCGATCCCGAAATATGATCCCCGCCGACACCCTCTCCGGCTACCGGACCCCCGGCAAGGAGGAACCACCCCATGCTCGTTAAAAAATACCTGCACACCCGCTTTCGCGTGCGGGACATGGATCGCTCGATCCATTTCTACCGCGATATCCTGGGAATGAAGATCACCGAACAGAAAACGTCGCCCCGGGGCTCCCGCCTTGTCTTCCTGGGTTTTCCGGGGTGCGATGCCGAACTGGAGCTTTGTTCGTTTCCCGCCAGCGGAGACATCCACGTTCCCGAGGACCTGGTGCACCTCGCCTTTGAAGTAGATAACCTCGAAACCTGCATGGAGAAACTGAAACAGGCGGGAATCCCCATTACTGAGGGACCGGTTCAGAGCGGTAGCGGAACGCGGTTCATCTTTACCGAAGATCCGGACAAATACGAAATCGAAATGATGGAATACCCGGCCTGATCAACAACGCCGGGTTGCCAGGACAAGCGACTGGGATTCGGGCGGCCCCGTTTTCCCGAATGGGCCGGCGGATTCCATCGGAAAACCATCCTAGCGAATGACCAGTCCCGCGTAGCCCACCACGTGGTCCATGTCCCCGCTCACCTCGCCCGAGGTCTGGTACCGCACCAGTTCGCTCCGCGTCGCCCCCAGCTCTTTCGCGCACAACAGCATCACGGTGACCGGATTCACCCCACACATGGTGATGTGATTGTCTCGCACCGTCTCGTGCAGTCCTTTCGGGTCCAACTTTAAAATCTGATCGATGGCCTTGCGGTCTTTCGTAACGGCGCTGGCGTGAGACTCGTAATGCGTCATATCCGAGCTGGCCACGATCAGGACGGGATCGGTCACCGTTCGCAACGATGCCACCAGGGCGCGGCCGACTTCCCGGCACTCCTCGTAACTCAAACGCATGAGACACAGGGGAACGATCCGGAATGTTTTCCGGAAATATTGCATGAAGGGAAGTTGCGTTTCCAGGGAATGCTCGAAGCGGTGGGCTCGTGGGTCGGCCTGGATCAGGGGTGAGGCTTCGCAGAGGGTACGGGCCAGATCCGAGTCGATTTCGATCGCCCCCATCGGCATCTCCCAGGTTCCCTCGGTCATCACCGAGACGCGATGGCCCTCTCCCGTGTGGTTGGGTCCGATGAGGATCACCCGGCCGGGAATCGTCACGTGGGAAAACACCGCCCCCGCCACCGCGCCCGAATACATGAAACCCGCATGTGGCGATACCACGCCCAGGGCCGGGCTCGGGACACACCCTTCATCCAGTTTGAGTTTCACGTCGGATTTCAGCAGGGCGGGATCGCCCGAATAAAATCTTCCCGCCACCGCAGGGGTGCGAATCATACTGGCCTCCCCAACCTCATTCGTTGCGAACATCGCCCGTCATGGGGACGAATCGAACGCCGGTGATATTGCGCTTCTGTAATCCACCGGGCGTTTTGGTGATTAACAACAGATCCTGGACCTGGAATTCGCCGCCCAGCGGCATCACGATTCTTCCGCCCATTTTCAATTGATCGATGAGGGGTTCGGGAATTTTGGGCGCCGCCGCAGTAACCAGAATCGCGTCGAAAGGTCCCGCCTCGGCCCATCCCTGATAACCGTCGCCATGCCGCACGTGGACGTTCTTGTATCCCAGCCGGGACAGCAGGCCGCGCGCGGAATCGGCCAGGATCCCGATGATCTCAATAGTGTAAACCTCCTTGACGATTTCCGCCAGCACCGCCGCCTGATAACCCGAACCGGTGCCGATTTCCAGAACGCGGTCGCCGGGGTGCAGTTTGGCCGACTGCGTCATGAGCGCCACGACATAGGGCTGTGAAATGGTTTGTCCGGCCTGGATGGGAAGGGGTTGATCGGCGTATGCGAGGGCCGAATACCGGGGAGATACAAACAGGTGGCGGGGAACCTTGAGCATGGCATCCAGGACTGCGGTATCGTGAATATCGCGTCCGGCCAGGTCCACCGCAACCATGCGTTTGCGGGCCTCATCGTGATCGGCGCCGGGAAGAATCGTCAGCGCCGACAAAAACACGGAAGAAAGGGTGACAAACAGCGTGGAAAAAAACGATCTAAAAAATGAGACCGTTTTTCTTAAGCCATTCGTCGGCGTCGAATTCCCGGCTGGCGAATTCCTGAAAATCGATCTCTTTTTTGGAAAGTTTCCGCCCATCTATATACTGCGCCGCCTCTGAGGGTTTTTTCCGCGATCGCTTTTTGACGGGTTTCTTTTCGATAAGCTCTTCTTCCTCGCAACCGGAGGTTTCAAGACCCTCGGTGAGGACCTGCATTTTCAGAACCAGGACCATGAAGCTCTGCGGACAGATTTTTTCTTTCTTTTGTATTTCGGCAACGATTTTTTTAACCTTCTCCGAAGTCATCACCGCTTCGGTGATCGCTTTGGACAGTTTTTCAAAATCGCGCTCTGACCCATGAGAATGGCTCACGACAGGACCCCCTTTCCAATAGATCGAATGGAAGGATTCTTCCCTTCAAGTGTACTTCCAAAATAGACAGTCTCGCGCAAGTTGTCAAGGAGATACAAAGTCATTCCGAATCGGAGGCTCAATATTTGGGAACCGTTGGATCGATCTGGTCCGACCACGCCTCGATTCCCCCCGCCATACTCTTCACCTTGGCGAAACCCATTTTCTTTAAGGCTTTAGCCGCCTTCAAGCTACGCACCCCGGCCTTGCAATGAACCACGAGTTCCTCGTCCTTCCGGAGCCCGTTCAAATTCTCCGGTTTCATCTCCTGGATTTGTCCCAGCGGAATCAGGATGGATCCCGCGATCCGGCAGATATCGTATTCCGAGGGTTCCCGCACATCTACCAGCTTGAACGGCCGGTTGCCCTGGCGCATGCGCTGGACCTCTTCCACCGAAATTTCCATCTCGCGGTCCTCGGCGCTGTCTTGCGCGGGCATGATCCCGCAGAATTGCTCGTAGTCGATAAGCTCGTGGATGGTGGGGTTATCTCCGCAAATGGGACAGGTCTTGTCCTTGCGCAATCTCATTTCCTTGAACTTCATCGCGAGCGCATCAAAGATCAACAGACGCCCCACCAGCGTATCCCCTTTTCCGAGAATGATCTTCAAAACCTCGGTGGCCTGGATCAGACCGATCACCCCCGGAAGCACCCCCAGCACTCCCCCCTCGGCGCAACTGGGCACCAGGCCCGGCGGCGGGGGCTCGGGATACAAACAGCGATAGCAGGGCCCCACCCGGGAATCGAATACCGAAGCCTGCCCCTCGAACCGCAGGATACATCCGTAAATGTAAGGTTTGCCCAGAAGAACGCAGGCATCGTTGGCCAGGTACCGCGTGGGGAAATTGTCGGTCCCGTCGAGAATGATGTCGTAATCCTTGAAAATATCGAGCGCGTTGGCGGACGTGAGCCGGGTGTTATAGTTGACCACTTCGACCATGGAGTTCAGATCCTTGAGGCGATCCCGCGCCGAGTCGACCTTGAGGACCCCGACGGTCGATTCGCCATGGATCACCTGGCGCTGAAGGTTGCTCTCGTCCACCACGTCGAAATCCACCATCCCCAGCTTGCCCACGCCTGCGGCCGCCAGATACAGCGCCACGGGCGAACCGAGTCCGCCGGTTCCGATGCACAACACACTCGCGTTGCAGATTTTCTCCTGTCCTTCCACTCCCACTTCGGGGAGCAATAAATGACGGCTGTAACGGCCGATCTGTTCCTGTGTCAAAGCCATGAGGGCACCTTGGATGAATAAGCCCGGGACTACCGGTTCGGGTTAGAGTTCTCCTGCAACACCGCATCCCCAAAAACCCGACCCAACCTTTCAATCTCTTTGGTTTTTGGGGAAAATGATGCTATGGATTAGATATCATTTTAGCAAAAAGGATGCAGGGCTCCAAAATTTTATCCGGGGCGGCCCCGGGATCATCGACCATGGAAATTGGAACTATCGAGCCGGGGAACGAGGGACCTCCTGAGTTTCTGAACGTTTTCATTTACGGGAAGGAACACCGCATCCCTTATTCCCCGAGGTTCACCGTCATCGGCGCCATGAAACAAGCGGGCATGGACCCGCCCTTCTCCTGCATGGACGGCGTGTGCGGCACCTGCGTGGCCAAACTGGTGAATGGGAAAGTTCGGCTCAACCACACCGACGCGCTGATGGAGTCCGACATAAGGAAAAACCGCATCCTCACCTGTCAGGCCAAGCTCCTGAGCCGGTCGGCCACGGTGGACTTCAACGTGTTCTAGCAGGTTGCTGAAAAACTCCAAAAATGTCATCCCGGCAAGCTCAGGATAACTCCGCGAAGGTTCTAGCCTGATTAGTAAATTCAAGCTGGATAAGGGTTTCGGGCAAGATT
>Ga0066640_10001375_pt1 | contig 14533 bp, 11 predicted proteins | sample CryGeyCG2114_020_2_FD_59505 | JGI IMG/M metagenome (GOLD analysis project Ga0066640, IMG submission 59505) | Groundwater microbial communities from aquifer - Crystal Geyser CG11_big_fil_rev_8/21/14_0.20 | ecosystem: Environmental > Aquatic > Deep subsurface > Groundwater | place: USA: Utah... | reverse complement strand
TTAAAACTACATAGCAAATTAACCTCTGAGTTTGGATTTTTATGTTATATATAAATTTTTTCTCCTAGAGTTCGCGATTTATATTCACATTAGCGGTTTTCCTTTATACACATTCACTCTATCCTGTAAATACGCCACATTCCTTGGATTTACATCACCTTTAGCTTTTTCCATCATATCAAGATATTTTTCCATAAACCTTATACTTGTTTTAGGAAAGTGCTGAATTAAAAGCCACGCATTAAAAGATGCTTTCTCTCCGAATTTACTAAAACTAATCAATCCATGTTCTTTTACAATGCTTCTAACTGTTTTACGATTAGCAATCATTATTTGCTTTACTTCTTCTTTATCGACTGGTTTCTTATTTATGGCTTTTTGATCTTTATCAATCATGCCTTGAAGCATGTCAGCAATAATGTTTTTATCCTTGATATTTTTACTAGTCATAATTTTTATTGTTTGATATTCAAGTATTTCATTTCTGTTTTATGCAGTAAAACACATATTATAGAAATATAATAATAGTTTACTGTTTAGAACTTAATGCTTGCTAACGAGAAACAGTAACATACGATTCCTTGATTACATCTTTAACTTCCATCAACCAGCCACCCCAAGACAAATCCTGAATTACTGACCAGTCAAGTTTGCTTTATTTGACATTTGTATGTATGTTGTATGTTGTAAGTTCTTAACACGATACATTGTACCTATAGTTTTAATTATTATCCTTTAAGATATTAATCGATTGAAAGAATAACATGGCAAGAAAAAACAACGACGCTTCAGAATTAAAGTCTAGACTTTCTGAAATTTTAAATGAAGTAGAAGAATTAGGCTCAGATGAGGTTGGTGTTGTGCGTGATACATTAGACGAATACCTTAAAAGGTTTTCTGACAGAGCAAACGAGATGAAACAAGATGTTCAAAACAAAGCAATCGACGTAGAAAAACAAACAGATGAATATGTAGGGGAACATCCATGGCATCTTGCAGTATATTCAATAGCAATAGGTGTTTTAATGGGATTGCTATTAACCAAATCTTCATCTAAAAAATAAATGAAAATCCCGAAAGCTATCTTAGCTTATATGCTAGCAGTCGTGCTAGGTAAATATGATCCCATCAAGCAAGCAGTTAAAAGGATTACATTTGGGGCGTTGTTCATTGCGTTTTCTATATTATCGGTTTCCCTGACATTCGTTTTTGCAGCAATCACCTTTTTCATGTACTTTACGGATCAAGCAATATATACAACTGCAGGTCTATGGACAACAGGCACACTCACAATAATTTCGATATTACTTTTTGTTAGCGGGATTAGATTTATCACTAAAAAATAAGACTTCCTTTATTTTCTTTCTCTATTTATAAATAGCCAAATTATCCAAAAGAGAAATGGCAAAAGTAGTAATAACCACCACCAATAGCTTCTTTGGGTGGTGGTGTTTTGGTCTTGGTTTTCATCTTCTGTACCAAGCACTTTACTGCCATCCTGATTATCTGTCGGATTATTTTCTGTATTCGCTCCCTCTACTTGACCTGTTATTTCACCAGAATTGTTATTGTTATTTGTACTAGATCCAGCTGTTTGAGGTGCTAGAATTCTTTCTGTCGTTATTACTGGATTTTCATTAGCATTCTCTGGAATCGTAATTGACACTTTTACACTGCCTCCTTCGTTTCCAGCTTCGTCATATGTAACTAATAAGTAATAGTAGGTGTTTCCTCTGTCCACATTGTCATCTGTAATATGATCTTCATTTTTATCAACTTCTTTTAAGAAATTAGAGGAATTTTGTTCAACATTGCTGTCTTCACTTCTATATATTTTGACAGTATATATATCACTATCGTTTGTTTCCCAACTTACTCTAGCTTCGTCAAGATCAGAATTGTAATCTGCGTTAACATTTTCAACTCCATCGGGTGCTTTTGTGTCTACTTTTACGTTTTTTAAACCTACGTTACTTTTGTTTCCAGCTTTATCTACACTTCGATAGTAAAATTTTTTGGTATCGTCATCAATTTTCACTTCAGATGTGTATTTTTTCCAAGTTCCAGAGGTTGAGTTTATTTGATATTCAATATAGTCGATATCATAATTATCACTTGCCGATAGTTTTATTTTCGGCTTTGAATCATAAATTCCATTGTCTCCGTCTGGGTCTGTTGGATTTATAGACAAACTAACTTGAGGAATAGTTATGTCGTAGATAACGGTAAGTTTATAGCTACTTTCGAAATTCCCAGCAACGTCTGTTGCATGTGAAATTATTGTATATGTCTCGTCCCCAGCTGGGTCTGGACTAATATCGTATGTCCAAGTTGCATATGAGTCTGTGCTAATAGTATCAATTAAAACTTCGCTACCACTTAATATCCAAGTTGATCCGTTAAAGTAAAATTCATCGCTGTCCCTTTGGATTGAAATTTGTACATTTGATACCGAAAGATCATCGCTTGCTGTTCCGGAAATTATGCCGTTCCAAACATTAGTATAAATTAATGTGTTGTCCCCCTCGTTACCTGGAACTGTAATTATTGAAGTTGGCAAAATCGAATCAAGAATTATGGAATCAGATGCTATAAAAGATGGAGTTTCGTTGCCAGCCAAATCCTTAAGTTTCATATACACCGTTTTTGTTCCGCCTGAATTTTCTAAATCCCAAGATTTTATAGTTGAAAAAGATTCCCAGCTACTATACGTACTATCATCATTGCTAAACGCCATTTCAGAAACGCCACTTAAAGTATCGCTACCCGTAATGGTAAGAGTGACTGTTTTATTACTCGTATGTGTATCACCAGAATTAATTACCAAAGTTCCAGTCGGGTTGGTCGTATCAATTTTTACTATATTTGAAGCGGTCTTAACAGTTTCGCTATTTCCTGCATTATCAGTTGAGAAATATTTAATTGTAAATTCTCCATCTGTGCTTAATGTGACTGAATTACCAGTTGCAGATGAAGTTGTAGGTGTAGAACCATCTGTTGTGTAGTAAGTTGTTTTACATCCGCTTCCGTTTATATCAGTACAAGTTAGAGTGACTGTCACAGAAGCATTATGCCAATTTGTATCTGTTCCAGAATCAGTGGTAGCTGGATTAACCAGAAGTGTTGAATATTCTGAGTATGGATTTACATTTTGCAAATTACCAGCCAAATCATGAACGTCCTGCACTCCCCATTGTTGCTCAGGAGAGATATACCAGCCAGCACTTGTAAGAGTTACGGTAGCTGTAAAGTTTGCAGGATTATATACAATTGTTGCATCTCCGATTAAATCACCACTACCACCTGCCCCAGGCCAGTTAGTTAAAAAGTAATTTGTAGGATCTATCGCTTCTGTAGGATTAACATCTTCACTAAACACTGCTTCAAAACTTGTTGCTAAAGGTCCTGGAGTTGGGAAAATTAAATCAACGGTTGGCTTGGTATTATCGACTGTTACTGTAACAACATCAACTGATCCAGAATCTTTATTATCGGCGGCGTCTTTTGCTTCAAGTCTAATTGTATAAACACCATCTGGCACTAGTGTTGTATTCCAGTTAAACAAAAGTGCATCTGTAAAAGATGAAGAATTATTAACTGTGCCTGGACCTGCAACAGTTGTATTTGCACTATTTTTCACAACCGTATAATAATGGTGTGGATTAGTATCGGTAATTGTTCCTTTAACTGCAACTGTACCCGATAAAGTAGTTGCTGCTGGTTCCATGATTTCTACATCTGGTACAGTTTTATCAAATGTTATATTACAATAGTTACTCCAACCTGATACTTCTTCACCAGAATTATAAGTATTGCTACTATTTGCATCAAGATAGGCTTTTACTCTCGTTTTCCATAATCCCTCTATTCCTGTTGCTGATCCAAATGTACTAAAAGGTGTGTATATATTGCTTCCGGCTTCATAAGTACTGACTGCACTTGATGGAAAAGTTACTTCTCTCTGATATTTTATATTGGTATTGGAACCGCTAACTGCTGTCCAATTTTGAGCAACACTATTTTCATTAGTATATCCACCACACGTCACATCTAATGGAGTTTCATATGGCGTTGCTGACTTGGAGTGAATATTCCAACCAGAATTAGTTGGAGTACCGATGTCTTTATATTGAACCATGCCACCAATGCTGTAATCATCAGTACCGCTACAAATTCCATGAATATATATCGAATTAGAACAATTGTGATTTATTTTTGTTTCAATTTGATCAAGATTATCTTGATCTGTAACAGACCAAGTATTATTTCTTGCGTCTATATTATTTACAGTATAATTGTCTAGGTCGTAATCGTTATTGCTGAATATATTTGTATCAAATTGAGATACAGAAGTAGTATCACCGCCGGCATAACCAACTACAATACCGTATGTAGAACCAGTAATAGTATTTCCAGTTATTGAAGCTGTCGTGCCTGTTCCATAATAATCCGTGAGCAAGATACCGGCAGAAGTTGAGTTATCCGAAGAAGCTTCACCGCGACAGTTAGTGATAGTATTATTTGAGATTGTTGCAGTAGCGCCTGCGCCAACCTCGACTCCGTAATCAAGAACGTCTCCTGCACCTTTGCAGGTATAAGTATTACCAGTTACCGTAGCATTACCAACTGAGGGTCCGCTATAAGCTCCGCGAACATGAACGCCTATACGCTCAATATTATTGAAAGTATTATTACTGACCGTTGTGTTGTCCCCAAATACTACAATTCCTCGACCAAGATATGTACCACCTTTAATATTTTTTATGATGATGTTGTTAATCGTTCCGTGACCATAAGAAGCTATCGCCCAATTAATGGTACGTGTTGGTGCGTCACCATCTAAAGTTACATTACTGAGATTGAAAGTCACTCCGGTATTTACTAAAAGCCATGCCGCGCTATCCACATTGTTTCCGGTCGTATTTGTAGATGGTTTTATAATCGTAGTATTCTTATCTGCACCAGTGATTGTCAAATCTTTATCAATAACAATTTGACCAACTTCTGTGTATGTTCCCGCAGCGACATTTACGGTTCCACCTGAAGCTACGGCAGTAATTCCGTCCTGAATATTTGTGAATACATCATAGCCCCATACATACCCACTATTTTTTGAATTAATTGTGAAGTCATCATCAACCCATACGTCAGTAGGAGCGGTATTAGGAGCGAGTAATACTTCATCTGCGATCACATAAGCTGTTCCTGATGAGTTGTCTACACTAGAAAGAACAATGTTCGAACTGCTATCTAGATTAAATGCCCCTAAGTCATACCATCCCGACCATTGACCAGAAGTGCCTGTGGTTGATTGATCTGCAAGTTTTTCCTGATTTATAATAAATGGAGTGGTTGGGCCACCATCATAATTAAGTACATATGGTGCAACTTGAGTTCGATTATCATGAGTCGACCAGCTGATATATACCTTATATGATCTTGGGGTGATGCCAGAAAATGTCCAAATGGCTGTTTGACCTGCAGACATCTCGGTTGGATAGTGTACTCCATCATCAAAATATCCTTGAGCAGCGTAATCAACCCATGTACCGGTTGAATACGTAGCTTCATCATCAGTAATTATGAAAATCGTAAAATGATCTAAGCTTTTTACAGATACTGACGTGTCCGATTTAGTTATTTCGTTGTCTATTTTTTCCATCGCATGGATGTCTGAGATTTTTTCTGCGTATTTTACTTGTATAAGTTTTCCTTTTGAGGATTCTGGAATTGGAAGTGAAAGGTCGTATTTAAAATCACCATTTTTCATGTCTGATGTTATGTCGTATGCTTTTTCTGATAATGAACCGGTTTGTTCAATTTGTTCTTTTGTAAGTTTAATTTCCTCAATTTTGATATTGCCAGAAGGATTTGGAAGTTTTGTGAATGTCAACCTCACTTCACTATTTTGTGGTGAAACATATTCTTTATTTAGCTCTACATTTTCAAAGGTCCAAATCGATTTTGAAATTGATTGTGAAGTAAAATCAATCGGAGTCGTCAATACAAGTGGTATAGTTTCTATAGTCGAAGTAGGTACCAATACTGGTTCAAATATTTTGTCTTCTTGAGGTTCCTTATCTGAATCTGAATTTGAATTTGAAGAAAAAACTACCTCATCCTCCTCGTCTTTTCCTAATGCACTTTCATCGATGACAATCTCATTCGCATTTTCATCAGAAATAGTAATTTCACCAGCTTGGACACGTGTAACAAATGTGTAAGAAGATAGAGTAAAGAATAATGTAGAGAAATAAAACAACAGGGCGAAAATTTGAAAATAATTTTTAAATTTTGTTTTATATTTCATAGAGACTTATTCTGACCTATATAATAAACCTTATGGTCTCATAGTACAAACCTATATTTTATCAATCAAGATCTCATCCCCTGCTTTTGCCTCTCCGTTTATTATTTTGTCAGCAATATAAGTTTCAATTTTATCTTCGATTAATCGATTTAAAGGCCTTGCTCCCCATTCTCTTGAAAACCCTTCTTTGCTTAATTTTTCTATTAAGACAAAATCGAAACTTAATTTTATCTTATTTTTTTCAAGCATTTTCTCTGCCAAATTATTAAGTTTGATTTCTGTAATTTTCCTGACCTGATCCATAGTTAACGGAGTAAATGGAACAAGTGCAGTAAATCTATTTAAGAATTCTGGTGCAAAATAATCCTTAAGTCCTTCGATTGTTATCTTAGTAATCTCATCATCAGACTTATTTTCACCAATTGTTTTTATAACTTCCCTTGTTCCAGCGTTTGTCGTCATTATAATAAACGTATTTGTAAAATCAATAACTTCACCTGTCGAATCAGTTAATCTTCCGTCATCTAAAATTTGAAGGAAAATATTCAATACATCTTTATTAGCCTTTTCTACTTCATCCAAAAATAACAAAGAATATGGATGAGTCTTAACTTTCGAAGTCAAAATTCCAACATTGCCATTAGTATCGCCAATTAACCTACTTAAACTTGAAGCGTCTTTAAATTCACTCATGTCGATTCGAGTTACAAAATCTTCACGACCAAAATAATTTTTGGCTAAAGCCTTGGCTGTTTCGGTTTTACCAACTCCGGTTGGTCCTGAAAACAAAAAGCTTGCTATAGGTTTTTTATCATCCCTTACACCTGCCCTTGACCTTTTTAGTGCATTCACAATTAAAGTGATTGCTAAATCTTGACCAACGATACTTTCGTGTAAAATATTTTCAAGCGTTTTTAAAATCTTTTTTTCGTCAATATTTAAAGCAGAAACGGGAATATCGAAAGTTTCAGAAAAAACTTTCTTTAAAAATTCCCTATCTAAAATATTGCTTGCGTTACCTTTCGAATTTGATACGGCTTGAATAAAAAGTTCAACTGCTTTATCTGGCATTACGCTTCTATGCAGATATTTTTTAGAAAGTGCAACTGATGTAAGTATCGATGGGAAAGTTACAAGCGGATAACCTTTAGTTCCACGACTTTTTTTGACTAAGTGCTGAATTATTTCAATTGTTTCTGAATCCGTGGCTTCAGGCATGTTTATAACGTCAAAATCACGGGCAAAAGATGCAATAGGAGCAATATATTTTTCGTAACCTTTCCCCGTTGTCGCACCTACAAATTGAAATTCTGCAGATGATAAATGTGGTTCAAAAGCATTAAATAGATTTGTTTCTTTAGACTCTGCAAGTGTATGGATTTCATCGACAAATAAAATTATATTTCCAGCACCTAGGACTTCTTTTATTATATTTGTGATTCTTGCATTAACTTCTCCAGGAGTTCCAGACTGTAAAGCAGTTGTATCAAGTTGAATTATTCTTTTGAATCTTAATGCTTGAATTTTTGTGCCAATGGCAATTTCGCGGGCCATGGCCTTAACAAATGTAGTTTTTCCACAACCAGGTTGGCCTATTAACATTATATTGTTTCTCGATGATTTACTTAATATATTGATAAATTCTTCTTTGACAGTTTCCCTTCCGACAAGTTTTGGCATTAAACCTTTTAAAGCAAGTTTTGTGAGGTCAGTTCCATATTTATTGAGGTTGCTTGTATATCCAACCGCCCACGATTTATCAACTCCTCCAGCTGGAGGAAGCTTATATTCATCACTCCAAATTGTAAATGGCTTTATCTTTAGAAAATTCGCAAAATCCAATGCGGAAATTAGATCTGTTGTTGTGATTTCAAATTTATTTAAAAATTCCTCGGAGTCTACAAAGTGTAAAAGATAACTTACAAATAAAAGTTCCATCGTTAAGTGTGAATTATTCTTAATTTGTGTATTTATAGATAAAAGTTTCTCTATATAAAGCTTTGCGTTCGCGGGATTTTGATTCGCGTCTAAATACTCAAACACTTTTTGAAAGTCTAATTCGGAAACTTTAAGAAAAGTTATAACGCTATCACTTGATCTAAAATTAGTCGGAATGCTTTTAAAGTTTCCGCTTTGGAGCTTTTTGAATAAGCTTCTAAGCGAATGATTTCCCGCTAAATGATATTCGTTTATGTCGGATGGATTTTTAATTTTAGAAAGTGGAAAAAATAAGAAGAAACAAGTTCTATATGTAAGTAGGAATAAAGCGACTGAAACGCCAATCAAGAAATATTCATAAAATAAATATGGAAGACCTGCAATTAATCCTGCATATGTAACAAGTCCAATGACTGCTCCTCCAAGGACTATAATACTTGAAAGAATAATAGCAACAGTTCTAATCACAAAACCATTAATCCTAGAAAAAATTCCAGGCATTCCAAAAAGCGGTTTAAATAAGCTTTTAACCATTGCGACTGTTCCAAATTGATGACTTAAAATGGCGGAAAGTCTATACAAAGAGCGAAAATACTTACGGTGGAAATCGTACAAATAAAAACGGAAAAGGTAAAAAATTAAATTAGAAATCACACAAACATAGTAGCAAAAAGATTCACTGTATGCATGAAGAAAGATTAAACATGTATGCTAAAATCTTTTCAAACGAATGCTTTTTATTATTTTATCCAACCAACAGTTTGATTCTGATTTGAAGACTAATAAGTGGCATGTTGCAAATCAGCTTGTAGCAAAGGGCCATAAGGTTATTTTTGTAGATCCACCTTTACGTTTTAAGGCGATAAAGAATTTTTCAAAGGTTATAGACAAAAAGTCAGATAATTTGATTGTTTATAAACCGATTAATTTATTAAATTTCAAACCGATTTCTAAATTAAATACAATCTCACAAGTCAATATTATTGAAAACGCAATTAAAATTCTAAAAGCAGAAAATGAAAAAAGAGTTTTATATATTTATCACTTTGATTTTCCTGATTTAAGAGACTTTATAAAAGATTTTAAACACGACGTTAAAGTTTATGATTGTGTTGATATTTATTCAGAATTCCCAGAATATGCAACAGGAGCAAAGGTTAATCCTTCCATTATTTCTCTAATTCAACATTTGGACGACGCATTAAAAATCAAATTTAATCAAAATGGGCTAAGCTTAAAAAACTGGGTTGATGATCAAGAAAAATGGCTATGTAAAAACTGCGATTTAGTTTTTGCAAGCGCTCCTGGAATAGTTACACATCTAAATAAATGGAGAAAAGATGTGCAGTATCTTCCAAATGCAGTCATATTTGAAAAATTTGACCATGAAAAAAAACTCGAAGAACCAAAAGATTTAAAAGAAATTCCACATCCACGAATCGGATTTACAGGAGCCATAGACACATATAAAACTAATATTCCGCTAATTGAAGAATGTGCTGCTACATATCCAAATTATCAATTTATAATGATTGGGCCCGAAAAAGTTTCTGATCCAAACTTAGATCTAAGTAAATTAAAATCCATGGAAAACGTTCACTTTCTTGGATCAAAACCATGGGAAGAAACTCCGACGTACTTTGACCACTTTGACGCTTTTTTCATTCCATACAATATCAATGACTACACAATTGGCTCACATCCAATTAAATATTTTGAAAGCCTGGCCGCAGGACTCCCAACAATCGCAATGCTATCATCTGTAAAAGAATTTGACGTTGATGGGTATATTACAGAAGACGAAACACAATTCATAAAAAACATAAAAATTGCAATCGATGAAGACTCCACTGCAAAAAGAAAAGCACGAAAAGAATTAGCCAAAAAACACAGCTGGAGCAATAAAGTAGATAGACAAGTGGAATTAATAACACAGAAGCTCAAAGAGCTTACAATTGTGAACTATTCAAACTAGTTGGATTTTGATAGAATTGTGGCAATTATGAACACAGGCGAAATAGAAAAACAGGACAGGGATGAAGTCCTAAATCCAACCGAAACTGATATTGATGATCAACCATCTGATAATACTGATAGGTGGGAGATGTGGGCCAGAAGCCAACAGTTAATCGAAGCCTTTAAATATCCAGACACAGAGATTCGGTGGACTAAAGATGGCAAAGAAGTATCTATTCCAGGAGATCCTGGGTATGATGATCTTCCATCTGCATACCCAAAGAAGTCAAAAAGCTTCTTAGGAAAACTAAGAAATCTTTTCCCATAAAATTTTTGATGTAATAAGTTCATACATTTGCTGTCTTTTTAACAGTTTTAATTAGCTTTTTAATATCTTCTTTATCGTTTAAGGTATATGCACGCCCGTTTTTTAAATCATCCTTCGCCTCACCTGCCCAAATATCGTATTGGGTTTTTTTCAATCGCATTTCTTAACGAAGTTCTTATTAAATCACTAAACGAAGAAAAATATCCACCATCAACTAACTTTTGCCCTTTCTCTTTTATTTTTACAGAAATAGAAACATTAATAGTGGCCGTAGAGATATTGTATTAAGATTGTATTACTAGTCAATAACTTTATTTGTGTAAACAAGAAAACACAACTAGAGATTATGAAAAGCTCATATACTCCTCAATACCTTTTAATAGGAACTCGCGTAAAGGTATAAACCTAACCGTACTTGAACCGATTCTCGACTTTCCTACTAAATCCTTAGTAATATACAATATTTTTTCAGGCTCTATAACTTTTAACGCGGATTCCAATGCGCTAAAATTTATATCATTCTCACTACTTACATATTTAGATTCAATTAGAACTTTTTTATTATTTTGAGATATAACAAAATCTATTTCGGATTTATTTTCATACCAGTAACCAAACTTAATTCTTAACTTGCCAACCAAGGCCGTTTTAATAGAATTATATATAGCGTTTTCGGCTAACGCTCCTAAATTTATTTTGCTTGAATATTTATTACAGATACCAGTATCGTCAAAGTATATTTTTGGCGGATTATAAATTTCCTTATTCCTTGAAGTAGAATAATTATTTAATTCCGATGTTATATATGTTTTATTCAAATAATCCAAATAAGTTAACACTGTATCCTTATTTATCTCGAGAATTTTCGACAACTTTAAAGAACTTGTAGTTGTACCAACTCTATCTGACAAAAGATATATTAAATCAGTCAATATACTAGGATTACGCAGTTGGAACTTCGATACAAGGTCCTTAAATAGGATACTTTCTACTGTTGTTTCGAGATAACGATCTACCTTATTCAAAACATATTCTGGTATTCCACCATTATCTAAAAAATCTTCCAAATGCTTTTGCATCAAAAAGCTATCTATTTCTGAATATGTAATTTTCTTAAAACTCAAATATTCTGCAAAATTAAGTGGGAAAACCTGTGTTTTGAGATATCTACCTGTAAGGTAAGATAATCTGTCAGATAAAAACACAGCAGATGAGCCAGTTAATACGAATTTAATATTTTCGGAATCATATAAAGACTTAATTTCTTGTTCCCAATTTTCCCTAAATTGGATTTCGTCAATAAATACAAATATCTTCGTACCTGATTTTATATTATGTTCTAGACGAAATTCATTTATTATATCGATAATAGAAATTTTCGATATCAATGGTTCTTCTATAGAAAAGAATAATATTCTGTTAGGATTTACTTTTTTCTTTTCTATCAAAATGTGAATTAGCTGTAGTGACAGCGTGTTTTTCCCAACCCTCCTAAGTCCTGTCAATATTTGAATTATCGTTTGATCAAAGTTTTTTTCTAGCTTATTGAGATAATCTGGGCGAATAATTCCGTAGTCAAAGGTTTTATTTTCCCACCAAGGATTAACTACATGGAAATATCTATTCATGGACATATTCTATTATACTAGAATATATCCGTCAACACATTCTATTATAATAGAATGTGTAGCCTTATCATGAACTACTTTTTGATAGCAACAACCCAAATAGTATCAAATACGTTTATTCCCAAGGTTTTATTTATAATGTTGCAGATAAAGTAGTAAATCTGAAGCCTCAGGAGTTTTAGTCCTTCATTTGCAAAATATGGATCTGGACCAAGTTCAATAATTTCAAATCCCTTTTTGATTAAGAAATCTTTTAGCACTTGCGGTGTAAAGTGAGAGAGATGTATTTCGTCAACACTCCCGTCTAGTTTGATTTTCTTGAGGTATGGCTTCCCTATTATTTTTTTGACAATTGCTTTTAAGCTATATATGTCGTTTGGAACTGCGATTGTTAGGATTCCGCCTGGAATGAGGAGTTTATGAACATTTAAGATTGTCCCATTCACATCGTTCACGTGTTCTAAAAGGTGAAACATAGAGATATTGTCAAACTTTTTTCCATTGAAATTTATATCATCAAGTGTTCCATGAAAAATATCTAAATTATATTTTTCTTTTGCAATTTTTACAGCGGAGTCAGAAACTTCAGTTCCGAAAACTTCCGTGTAGTATGGTTTTGCAATATCAAGAAATTGACCAATTCCACATCCAACATCAAGAAGTGTCCCTTTTTTTATGTTTTTCCGCATTTTTTTAACACGTCTTTGCCAAAGTAACTTGCGCGAAGATAGATTCGAAAGCCATCCGTCATATTTTGAGGATTTTGAATAATAATTGATAATTTCTTTTAAAGTTGGGCACGGATTGTCGAATATATATCGACAATCCGCGCATCTATAAAGCCCGACTTCTTCATCAAACATTTCAATATTTTTGCTTTTGCACAAGTTACATTTAGTTATAAATTCCGTTTCCATAGCGGAATAATACCAAATAATTCATGTGTTAGAATTTCAGCATGCGAATAGGCATTAATGGCCAGATACTTTTTATAGACGAAATCGAAAAAACTGGCCCTGTAACATACCTTACAAATCTTTTAATAGGAATTTCAAAAATTGATAACAAAAGTTCATTTATAGTTTATTTATCAAACAGGATAAACAAAAAAAACTTCGCAAATTTTAAATCTAAATTTCCTCAAAATTTCGAATTTAAAGTACTCCCTAATTCAATATCTTGGATGCAGTTTTCATTGGCAAAGGAACTCCTATCAAGCCCTCTCGATATATTTTTCACTTCAACACATTCAATTCCATTTTTACATAATCCAAAACTAAAAATTGTTTCAATGATTCATGGTCTTGAATACAAAACTAATAGACAATATATAAATTCGCCAATTAAAGCTTTTATTCATCCATTGATACTTTCTGGAGTTTTAAAATTTTCCCAAATAATAATTACACCGTCGCAAGCTACAAAAGATGCGATTTTAAAATCGTTCAGTATAGATTCCCAAAAGATACAAGTTATACCAGAAGGCGTAAGTGACGATTTTTATAAGAGAACTCCACGTGAAATATCGGACATTAGAACAAAATATAAACTCGGAGATTCAAAATATCTTTTTTTTGTTTCAAGGATTCAACCAAGAAAAAATATACCGAAAATGATTGAAGGTTTTGGAAATGCGATTAAGGAAAATCCATCTATCAGAGATATTAAGCTTGTTATTGCAGGAAAAAATGGTTGGATGTACGAGGAGTCACTTGAGGCACCTAGTAAATTTGGAATCTCCGAAAACGTTATATTCACAGGACAAGTCCCGGATGAAGACCTTCCAATACTTTTTTCAGGCGCACATGCATTTATAAGTTGTTCATTAGAAGAAGGCTTCGGATTGCCACTTTTAGAATCATTGGCATGTGAAACACCTGCGATGGTTTCTGACATTCCTGCATTTAGAGAGATAGGAGAAGACAAAATAATTTATATAAATCCAAACGACGTTAAAAGCATCAAACACGGATTTTTAGAAATAATTTCGCATCCTTTAACAAAAAATTTAGATAGTCTTGCCCGAAAATATACGTGGGAAAAAACGGCCGAAAAAACGCTAAAGCTTCTTATAAAACAGTAATAATCGCATATATTAATAAAAACACACCCGACAATATTGGCGAAATTTCCGCTAGCTTTTCAAATCTTCCATATGTTTTGTTTTTTAGTTTTGAAATCAAAAATACTGTAAGTGAAAGTGCTGAAAATATTCCAAGACCAAACGATAGAATTACTGGAACTAAGTTCCACATCTTTCCAGTTGAAACTACCAACATAAATATTGACCAACCAAATAAGCAAGGAGCGATTCCAGTTATAAATCCCAAAAATAATTGTTCTTTAAAACTTACATCGGTTTTCAACTCATGT
>Ga0066640_10001373_pt1 | contig 14534 bp, 5 predicted proteins | sample CryGeyCG2114_020_2_FD_59505 | JGI IMG/M metagenome (GOLD analysis project Ga0066640, IMG submission 59505) | Groundwater microbial communities from aquifer - Crystal Geyser CG11_big_fil_rev_8/21/14_0.20 | ecosystem: Environmental > Aquatic > Deep subsurface > Groundwater | place: USA: Utah... | reverse complement strand
CAGCAGAAGATTTTGCGTTTGCCTTACTTATGCGTCTTGATAATGAATTTGTTCGTACGGGATTTATTACTGATAGTACTTTAGATCAGGTAACGTTTGCTATCTCTTCTTGTCATGGATATGAATTTATTGAAAAGATTATTGATACGATGAATAATTTGTATTCTGAAGAACGATCTGCTGAGGACGGAAAAACATTGCAGGAAAAATTTGGTGGTAAATCTTTATCTGCATTTGGTCTTCCTCGTATTGTGACAACTTCACAGGAAGGAAGTTTTTCTTATGGAAATCCGTTTGTCGATACACTGGAAAGTCAGAAAAAAGGTGTTTTATTGGATTTTCATCAAGGATCAAATATTTTATCAAATACCTTTTTTCGTCGTGTGCAAGATGAAGTGGGGGCGTATACTGATCCTGTATTATTTACTGGCTTTGAGGGTGAAATAGCTGCGATTGCTGCTACTGAGGGTACGAATAATAGTTCTTCTCCTGTATAGTGAATATTTTATACATTTTTTTCTGGTAGATAGTATTTTGTGTTATGGTATTTCGAGATTTATTTTTGCTTGTTGTGTCTGCTGCTTGTTGCTCAGCAGTTCTTTTTTTTCAGTGGTCTGAAACAGTACAACTGTATGATGAACTATATGTGACGAGTTATGTATTGTCTGATGGTGTTACGGTTTCTTCAAAAATAACTGCTACACGAAAAGATGCTCCGCTTTTTGTAAAAGGATTATATCTTACAGCATATTCTGCGGCATCTTCTAAAAAACGTGCAGAAATTATTTCGTTAATTGATAAAACAGAATTAAATGCGGTGGTGATTGATATTAAAGATTATAGTGGGTATGTGTTGTATGATAGCCAGGTATCAATTGCAAAAGAGTTTGGGCTAGTTGATGATCGTTTGGGTGGCGTTGCGGCATTGGTACAAGAATTTCATGATCACAATATTTATGTGATTGCACGACAAACCGTTTTTCAAGATCCGGTGTTAGCCGAAAAAAAATATGAATGGGCTATTACTCGTCGTGGCGGGGGAGTCTGGCGAGATTATAAAGGACTTGCTTGGGTAGATCCTACAAGAAAAGAAATTTGGGAGTACAATGCTGCTATTGCGAAGGAAGTAAGCACGTTTGGTTTTGATGAAATAAATTTTGATTATGTACGGTATCCTTCGGATGGGCCAATTCAACAAGCCGTGTATTCTCATAGTGAACGAGAAAAAACAGAGAATATGGGAATGTTTTTTTCTTATCTTAATACTCAATTAGCAGTTATCCCCGTCTATATTTCGCTTGATTTTTTTGGGTTTGTGATGGAACGGCATGATGGTATTTCTATTGGACAGCGATTGGAAGATGCCGTGGGGGAGGTCGATTATATTTCTCCTATGATGTATCCTTCTCATTATCCTTCTGGGCATTTGGGATTTAGTAATCCTGCGGCGCATCCGTATGCGGTACTTGATAATGGCATGAAAAAAGGGGCTCCCTATTTTGTTGACACTCGCGCTCGTGTGCGACCGTGGATTCAAGCATTCAATATAGGTGCGCAATATGGGGCTGCCAATATTCGAGCGCAGATTGATGCTATTGAACAGTATCCTAATGCAGGCTGGTTGTTGTGGAATGCGGCAAATCGGTATTCAACGGCAGGACTTACGTTGGTAACAGAATAGTATATTTGTATGGTGGAAAAACATACTCGGGGATTACGGCGGAATATTTTTTTATTATTTTGGGCAAAAGCACTCATGACCATGGGTGTTATTAATATTGTGATCGTGTTGTTTTATATTCATCGGGGGGTATCGGTGTCTGAAGTATTTTATTTGAGTGTGGTGTGGTCTTTGACGATGTTTGTTGTGGAGATTCCGTCGAGTTATTTGGCTGATAGATGGGGGAGAAAAAAGACGTTGATATTAGGGGGATTTTTTTTATTGTTCTATTTTTTGAGTTTGTATGTTTCCTATGGATTTTGGCAGTTTGCTGGAGGAATTGTCCTATTATCAAGTTGGTTTGCTGCATTTAGTGGTACGGATGAAGCCTTGGTGTATGATTCAAAGCGAGAGCTGGGAGAGGAAGATGTAACTTTACGTTCTTTGGGTATATTACAATCGGCTCCTCGATTTTTTAAAATTTTTGCGCCAGTTATTGGGGCACTTATTGCCAAAGATTTACTTGAAATGCAATATCTTACTATTGTTACTATTGATATGGTGGCGGGAGTGTTTGGTCTTTTGCTGTTGTTTTTTCTTACTGAGCCGAAACATTGTGTGGATGTGGAACAGCAAGAATCTGGGATAATGATTGATGCCTGGCGGTATATTACGAGTAACCGTGATATTGTTCATATTATTTTGAATCGGTTTTTTGCATTCACTGCGGTGTTTATTATTTGGCGATATTATCAGCAAATTTTTGTACAGTTTGGTGTGTCTATTGTTGTTATTGGATTGGTGTGGGGATTAGTATATCAGTTGGTTTCTTTTGTTACGGTATTGAATATCCAACGGATATTTCCCTCGGTGCCTTTACGTTTGCGGATAATTCGATTGAATCAGTTGTGTGTATTGTTTTCTTTTTTGTGTATGTTGTTGGTGTATTTTACGCAGTGGTGGTATGTAACGCTGGTATGTTTTTCTTTACTTGCGTACGTTGAGTATATTCGTACTCCGCTTTTTTCTGAAATATTTCACAAATTTAGTCATTCCTATAATCGGGCGACGTTTGTTTCTTTATCGAATACTATTAAGGGGTTTGTGGATATTCCATTATTACTTTGTGCAGGATTTTTGGTATCGTATGATATTCGGGCTCCATTTATTATTGCTTTTGTATTGTTGGTTTTTGTCGTGTTTGTATTGCGGTTTCCAAAAGGTATTCCTAAAAAGTTTGTATGAGATACGATGATTTATTGCGTCCGAGTTTTTTGCGAGATCTTGCTCTGCGGTATGGGTTTTCTCCGTCAAAAGCATATGGGCAAAACTATTTAATTTCAAAGAAACCGATAGAAATGATGATTGAGGCAGGGGAGCTTACCTCAAGCGATACGGTGGTAGAAGTTGGCCCTGGTTTTGGAGTGCTTACGTTGGCTATGGCGCCACTGGTGAAACGAGTTGTTTCCTTTGAAATTGAACGAACGTTGCAGCCGTATTGGGAAGATCAACAAAAAGAGTATCCTAATATAGATATTATTTGGGGGAATGTATTAAAAAAATTTTCCAGTTCTCATTTTTTCTCTCAAGGGGAATTGCCTGTATATAAGGTGATTGCAAATTTACCATATCAAATTACGTCTCAGGTGATTCGGATGTTTTTGGAGCAGGAACATCCTCCGGAACGAGTAATTATTATGGTACAAAAGGAAGTTGCTGATCGTATTGTTGCTAAGCCTGGAGACATGAGTTTGCTTGCGGTGTCTGTTCAGTATTATGGTGAGGCGCATATTGTCTGCAAAGTACCAAGAGGATCATTTTGGCCTTCACCAAAAGTTGATTCAGCGGTTGTTCATATTCAGGTTCATCGTCAAGAAGATATTTCTAATAGGAGCATGAACGATGAACAATTTTTTCGGGTGGTGAAGGCTGCCTTTGCAAATAAGCGGAAGCAAGCATGGCGAAATATTGCTACAGGATTAAATATTGATGCTGTGGTGGTGAAGGCTGCTATTCAGGATATTTGTGGAAATGAAAAAATTCGTGCAGAAGCTGTATCTCTTTCTGAATGGAGACAGTTGGTTGAAAGAATTTTTAACTATAACAATAATACATAGATAATATATTGGTATTCTTTTTCTTTTTTCTTTTGGTGACAAAAGAAACAAAAGTGTTGGGGTGGACAAAATTGCTGTTGTTTTTATTATAATTGGATATATTTACTATTCAGCTAGGTTGTCCACCCCAAACCTCTAATTACAAATACAATTATATTTGAGTAGAATACGTATTCAGGAATATTTTTCCTTTTTCTGTTTGAGTACAAAATTTATCCCCCACGGGTTTTCCGTGGTTTTTTATTTTATGATATACTTGTATTAATTTTACGAACAGTTATAGGTACATGACTGATTTTCGCCTATCTCCACAAGACGTGTCTCCTCATGAATTAAGCGCTGGACAAAAAACAGGCTTTGTTTTGTTATTGGTATTTGCTATTCTGGTGGTAGGGGTGGGATTTTTGCAGATGAGAAATACCATTTATAATCCATTTGCCGTGCGAACAGCAAAAGAAGTTCGTGATCTTAATTCTTTGGTGGATAATGAAACATTGCTTTTGCAGAGTACTGATACTGATGGTGATGGGTTGTATGATTATGATGAATTAACTTTTTATGAAACAAGTCCATACCTTCCTGATACTGATTCTGATGGCATAAATGATAATATTGAAATCGAACAAGGAACAGATCCTCTTTGTCCAAAAGGAAGTGTTTGTGAAACGGTTGATGCTGATATTGATCCGGCACAAGAAGAATCATTGATTGGTGCTGACGTTCAACAACATGTGGTAAATCCGCTTGATGCGTTAGATATTTTGTCTGGTATAGATACGCAAGCTGTGGGTGATTCTTCTCAAGATGTGGTTCCTCCTGATCAGCAAGCACTTGATGCATTTGTTGGTGAAGATAATAAAGAAGCTACTATTGCTGAGTTACAAAAATTAATCCAAAATTCTGCGGAACTTCGTGATTTTTTGGTAAGTTCCGGACAAGTAAAGCCTGAACAACTTGCCGAAGTGAGTGATGAACAGTTGGTAACCATAGCAAATCAACTTTTTTCACAGCAATTTGGTAATGCTATTGAATAATATTTTATGCCTCGTTCCCATACAGTTTTTTCTCGGATGAAGCAATTTTTTACAAAAGGATTTATTGTGTTGTTTTTGTTGGGGCAAATTTTAATGCCAACTCCAGCGCATGCACAATTTGAGGTTAGTGATTTAGGGCTTCAAGCATATTTTTATGGAAGAGATACCACTCTTGGTTGGCGCCAAGCTTTGCTTTCTGGGCTTTTGGGGGGAGCTATGAATATGGTGTCGTATTTTACCAGAAAATTGGCGTATGATTCGGCTGTGTATTTGGCATCTGGAGATTTTGGGCAAAAGCCACTTATTTTTACGAAAGATTGGGATAATTATCTTGGAGATGTTGCTGGTGATGCATTGGCAAGCGGGGTACAAGAACTTGGGCAAAATGCTTTTGGGTTAGATTTTTGTAATGGAGATCTTGATTTGGGATTGCAAGTTTTTTTGCAAATTGGGATAGGTGACTTGTTTAGTATTACCGGTCCAGGTGATCCACAGCCAGATTGTACGTTCAATCAACTTAAACATCAGTGGAGTAAAGAAAATTTTGAACAAACATTTGGAAAAAATACTCGTGAGTTTATTGGAAAAACATTCGCTTCTTCTATTAGTGTTGATCAAAGTGATTTTGGTGTGGCGCTTGGGGGAATTTCTACGTTACAAAAATATGAGGCCACTGCTGTCTTTAGCAGTGCATTAGAGCGATTGCAAGGAGATGGGTTTAAGGATGTAAAGAGTTATCTATCTGGGAATATCACCACTCCGTCTGAGCTTGTGAAACAGCAAATTAATTCTTTGAGCCCGGCGCAGCAAGCGGCATATACCAATCAACAAATTGCTGGATTGTATGGTGCACAGGTGGAAACGATTATTCCACAAGCAATTCAGGTATTTGCAGGGACTTTTACAAGCCAGCTTTTGGATAATGTTATTTCTGGGTTATTTAGAGATAAATCGCCATCCGATGAAGCCAATGCTGATATCGCTGCGGGTGATTTCTTTTCTCCATCTGGTTCTGGTAGTAGAGAAGCTGCTAAAAATGCTTTTAGTTTTTTGTTTGCGGGATTTGCCAATTTTCAGTTGAGTGATTATGATATTGTAAGTGAATTTCGAGCTTGTCCATCGGATAATCCAAGTTTGTATAATTGTGTTATTGATAGTGATTTTGCCTTACTTCTTGATAGAGCTGCAGGTGGAGAAGCGTTAACCATTAAGCAAGCACTTGATGAAGGGCTGCTTCATGCAAACTGGCCATTGATTAATCCACGAAATTCACTCAATACTGATTCACGATGTTTTCAAAATGCTTATTGTTATTCTAATTTACAAAAATTGCGTAAGGTACGTATTTTACCAATAGGTCCTGAAATTTCCGCATTAAAAGCTGATCCAGATAATCCCTCTGCGTGGACATTGGGAACGGTTGTCGCTAATTTTGAAACCTGTCGATTTGATGAGGTTTCTGGACGAGTTATTCCTGATGTTACGAAACCGTATTGTCACCTTATTGATCCTAATTGGGTTATTCGTGCTCCTGCGGTACAGTGTCGAACAAAAGGACCTAGTGAGCAATTGCTTTCACCAAATACAAATGAACGAAGAGAAGAATGTATTGATACCCCAACATGTGTGCTTGAAGCTGATGATGGGAGTTGTTCTTCTTATGGCTATTGTACAAAGGAAAAAAATGTTTGGGATATTGGTGCGGATAGTTGTCCAGCCTATTATGATACCTGTACCGCATACAAAAATACACGAACAGGGAATGCTGCTTCCTATTTGGCTCGAACAATTGATTTTGATGCGTGTGATGCCAGTACGGTAGGGTGTCGTGCATATAGTACAGAAAAAGATGCCAATGGGAATTGGTATTCTCGGGTGGAAAGTCAGCTTGCATTAAAAGAATTTGGAAGAAATCAAACAATTCATTTTAATGAACGTATTTCTCAGTATACGTGTTCTTCTGCTGATCAGGGATGTACGGCTTTTTACCCAGCACAGCGGAATCCAAATGATTTTAATCGGTTTGCTCTTGGTATTGATGGATTGTATCATCGTGATAATGATGCAGAGTTTACCTATTTGAAAAAAGCGCCAGATTATCTCGGTTGTTATGATATTAATCCCGCTACGACGGAAATAGACTGGCCACAAACTATTTCAGATTTTGCCTTTTTACCACAAGGGGATGCCTGTGATCCGTATGTCTCTGCGTGTTTGCCAAGTGAAGTGGGATGTGATGCGTATACACCTGTGACTTCTGGTTTTGGTCCAACAGTTCCTGCCATTGTGGGGAATAATTTTTGTGCTGCGGAATGTGTGGGGTACGAAACATATCGACAAATTGGATACGATAGCGCAGAAGTGAATAGACAAGGATTTGAACCTGGGATATTCCCATTGTATTTTATTGCTGATTCCCCAACGGCGGAAGAGTGTTCTGCTCAATATGTGGGGTGTGATGAATTTACTAATATTGATGCGCGTACTCAAGGAGGAGAAAGTTTGGAATATTATACGGATTTACGATATTGCGCTCAAAAAACTGATACCAATGAAAAAACGTATTATACGTGGGAAGGTTCTGTTGAAGATGGATATGTGCTTCGTACGCATACTGTGCTTCAGGTGGAGCAGGATCGTCAACAATATCTTTCTGTGATCAATCCTGAATTAGTAGGTAATAGTGGCCAATCGGAACGAGTGGAAGATTATTTTGCACTTGGTTCTCCTGCATATGCTGATGATGTGAAAGAAATTCTTGAAGATATGTATGCGCGATGTAATGTTCAGTCATATACTAATTCGTTGAATAATTATCCTATTGATCAAGCTGATCCTGATTGTCGAGCATTTTATGATGATCAAGCACATATTTTTTATCGATTAGAAAGTCAGTTGGTGAGTGTATCTGATAGTTGTAAACCATTACGAAAAACAGATTCACATCTTGCGTATGATGGTGCACTTACCAATGCGGTTAGTAATCTTCCATTTCCACAAGAAGGACAACCAAATTTGTGTCAACAAAAAGGAGGATTGTGGGCAGATGATTTGTCTGATGAACTTCCTGGAGAACCTGTTTGTCAGCGATGTGTCAAAGGTGGTTCATACATTAATGGGGCTTGTGTGTATATGGCACTTCCAGATGAATCGAATGCGTGTCCTGCTTCTGCAAATAATTGTCGGCTGTATGTAGGAAATACCAGTAATGATGTTCGGCAATTGTTGAATCAACAGGGTGATATTTTTGAACCAATTTCGGATGGACCTCAATCACTTCTTGAGGCAAAACAAGGATGGTATCCTCAAGCAGGATTAAGTGTTGTTGGTGAATCTGTCCAGGTGGGACAACATTCATTGCAAATTGCCTCTTCTCAAGCGAGGCGAACACTTGATTTAGGTACCGTGGAAGAAGATTCATTGTATGAATTATCATTTTGGGCTCGTGGTACTCCACAAAATCTTTCTATCTATTTTGAACAAGTTGATCCCATTGCTATTCAACCTGCGGATCACGTTCCTTGTGTTGTTGATACTGATAATGGAGACAATCCGTATCAAGCCGGTTTGGCTGGAAGTGCTGATGCTAATATCGAAACACAACTTGCTGATCAATGTGTTCCAGGAGGAAATAATTTATTAGAGGCCTATTGTGAAAATGGCATTATTAAACATAAGGTATATACCTGTGGAAATGGTTGTTCTGATGGGGCATGTGCTGTTGGTTCTGCAGAACCTTTAGTGTGTAATGGTGTTGATACTGATGGCGATGATGTTTTGGTGGATGGGGTTGCCGCTGAGGATGATTTTTTTGGAGATCAATGTCTTGGAGAACGATATTTGCGTGAGTCATACTGTGAAAGTGATTTGTTTGTACAAACATTGTACGAATGTGCCGAAGGATGTGGTAATGATACGTGTAATGCACTTCCACTTACTGACGTTGATTTTAATCGTCATCCTGTGCCACTTGATTCATTTACCTTTGATCCTATTTTAAATACCGAGGAACCGGTGAGTATTAGCGATCGTTGGCGAGAATACCGGTTTGGTCCGGTACAGTTTAGTGGTGATCCAGAAAAACTTATTTCTCTTGTTATTGATCGTATTCCTACTGATGACCAAAGTTCATTGTTGTATCTTGATAATGTTCGTTTGACTCGAGTACAAGATAGAAAATATTTGATTAAAGACAGTTGGAAGTATAATGATCTTGATGTGCCTACAAGTTGTGATGCTACTCCAAATGATGGACTTCCTGGCGCAGCGCTGGGTTGTCGTGAATATACGGATAGTGCAAATAATCTTATGGCGCTCACTGGTTTTGAACAATTGTGTCGAGCGGAAGCTGTTGGTTGTTCTCCTGTATTTGATACGTACAATACGATTGATGGAACAGATCAAGCAGCTATGCAATTGTTTAACGTATTTTGTGAGCTTCCTAATGGAGATACTGGTCCACAAACGTGTTCTGCTACGGTAAATTTTGAAACATATTCTTGTACTGTTATTCCAGAAGAACGAGGTTGTTATATTAAAGGAATGATTCCTGTACCAAATAGTTCGTATGTGCGGTTTGCTACGGATGGGGCTATTTTAACGGGGCTTTCTCCAGAAACGCTTACTTCTCCAGGAATTTTGTCTGTGAATCAATCAAGTGTGGTGATTCCTGCTGATCCGGCAGAAAATGATCCTGTATACATGTCTATTCGTCCTGAAGTTATGTGTGATGATGGCGCTATGGGATGTCAGGCTCTTGGACTGGAATCACAAAATGTGAATATTGATGAAGATAGTTCGTTTAGTTATCAAGACATTCTCTTTTTGAATCAACCTGATCGGTATCTTGGCTCTGAAGGGGTGTTGTGTCGAGATGATGTGATTGGTTGTAGTGAATTTTCTTCGGGTGCAACAATTAATTACTTTAAAGATCCCGAAATTACCGGAAATGCTATTTGTGAATATAAACCAGCTGATCAGCGGAGTACAAATGAGGCACAGCAATTTGGGTGGTTTATAAAAAATGTTGGAATGTGTAGCAATGATAGTGCTCTTTTGTGTACGTCTTCTAATCAGTGTGGAGCAGAGGATGCTACTTGTGATAACGTTGGTAATGTTCCGTGTTATGGTGACTTTTTGCAACGTGGCGGAGAGTTTGGTTTGTGGTCAAATAATTCTTCATTGTATGATGGATATGTGGGATCTTGTGAACCACAGTATAATGGATGTGTTGAGTTAGTCGACCATGCTGACACGGATAATGGAACAAATCTTGCAGGAACTTCTTATCATGTGATTTATAATGATAAATTACAGCAAAAAATTGCAGAGTGTGCTGATTTGGGAGTGAGTGTGAGAGAAGGGTGTGTCTTGTTTGATCGGACAGATGTTCCAAATAAATTGTTTGATACTACGGAAACGTATTTGCGAAGTGAAAAGAAATTTGATGATCGATATGGATTTGTGCCAGCTATTACGCAAGGAAATTTGGATGCAAATATTTTATTGAAAGTTGATCGTGATCGTGAGTGTGCAGAATGGCTTGCGTGTCGAAATTCGTTGCGCCATATTGATGAAAGTGGAAAACCTATTGATTTGTGTTATGAATATCGGGCATGTCGGGATACTGTTCCTGGTGTTGCGTGTACGGATTGGGTAGACCCTGGTTCGGATAGTTTGGGTGCTGAACAACTTACCGAGGATGCGTATGTGACGCGGGATACATCTTGGTATGGTCAAGAATATACGGGGTTATCACTTTTTGAGAAGTTTCAAATTAAAGATTTTTCGTATATTACTTTTGATTCTCGTAAAGAAGTACAATATCTTGTTTATGAAATTCCTTCTTACTTTTTTGATCCTCCTACAGATCCTAATGATATAGATTATAGTGGTTCTGGTTGTTTTGTTAATGACATTCCAAAACGTGATTGGTTGCAATGTGGATTTGATAGTAATGGACGGTGTTATGAAGGGCAGTGTATTTATCCAATGGAAGGAGCATTTCCACAGGATGCGGCATTGTCTCAAAATGATAATGAAGATGAATTGGTACGTGCTGAACAAGATGCATTACAGTATCTTACTGGTGGTTCATGTAAAGTATTTCCTCAAAAGGATGCCCCTTTTCCGTTAAAGGATAGTATTATCTTGGGAGAGGATGTTGTACAAAATGCTGATACTCCAAATTCGGGTCAACGGCGTATATTTACGGAAAAAAATTCATTGTTTTCTGCTGCTAATATATGTCAGGAAGGAAATTGTTCTTGTGAATATACAAAAGTGTCTTATGGAAATAGTCTGGTAGATTATTGGCCACTCACTCGTCCAGAGAATAGTTTGTCTATTCCTGATGGTATTTGCCAAGGTGGAGAAAAAGCAGGACAACCATGTTCTATTGATGCGCATTGTGATGTGGTCCATGAAGCTACTGGGAATAATCCTCGTTTGGTAGTTCCTGGGCAGTGTAGTAAAAAGGATAAACAAGAAACGTATGTAGGGCAATTGGGGTATTGTTTGGAATATGATTTGAGTCGACCAATTAATGGTGCTGAAACGGAATTTGCGTGTTTAACGTGGCTTCCTATTGATGTGTCTGCTTCGAATGTTGATGTGTATAATTTGCATCCTGAGGCTGGATACTATCCGCCGATTGATGCCTCAGAAAATGCGGGAGGAGAAGTGTATTGTGTGGATTCTAACAGTCATGGAGCGTATACTTACGATTCTCAGTATACTAATGCAAATGTTTTGAGTAGTGCCACTAATTATGTTGAGGATCATCCATTGGATGTGTGGAGTAATCTTCTTCGTCAATCAAACTACGTTTCTGATACACAAGGAATTGCCCAAGATAAAGGAATCGCGTATTTGTATGGCGCCGTACAAAAATATGCGTGGGGTCGATTTGGTACTGATGCCGTGGTATTTCAAGTACACGATGCCAATGAATATGAAGCGTGGGTAAACGGGAATAGACAATGGTATAAACGTCGTTGGGATGGAAATGCCATTGTTGATGACGAAAATCAGGAACAATCAGGGTTTCATCCTAGTACGGAGCTTGATTTTTCTGGAGGGGCAATCTATGATTTATCCACTCGTGTGGCCGTAAATTTAGCAGATATTAAAAAGATTGATTTCTTGCCAGTTTTTGTTCCACCGCTAAAAGTTGCATCGAGTAATAATGAAAGTACTGCCAATGATGTTGAGTGTGCTATTTATAGGAATATTGCTTATTCCCGATGGAAAAATACAGGAACAGGGTATACTATCCAAGATATTGCTATTGATTTTGACGCAATGGCTGGTGAGGATAATGCAGTGCAATCGCAAACGGTGGATGCTCAGATTGTTATTGCTAATGGTGATGCAAATCCATTTTTGAATTTCTTTTCCAACGAAGATTGGCAACCAGCTGCCTTGGATCTTAGTGGCGAAACTGCTTTGCCGTTATATACGTTTAAACATACCTTTGATAATGGACAAACTCGGTTTGGGTATTTGTTGCTTTGGGATTATTGTTATTATCATCCATATAGAGGTTATAGTAATGTCTGTAGCAGTGCACATGTGGCATTAGTACGTAATGGACAGGACATTCAGCGTAGTTTTGTACAAACATTATCAGCCACACCAGTGGATCAGTTGGATGGTATGATTGATGCTGATTTTGGGTATTTAGCGGTGATGATGGATTTTGATGCTGATGGAAATTATATTGATATATATAAGAAACAACGGAATCCTGATAATAATTCAAATAATGGATGTGTTCAAAATGAAGCAGTATTAGATAGAATTCCATCTAATGGATATTTTGCAAGTGTCATTGAATTGAAACCTCGATGTACTGATTTTGTGGAAGTATATGATGGTAATGCAGGACCAAGTTCGGGAACAAATAAAGCGTGGACTGATAGGGTGTGGTCAGGAGCAGTACAATCAAGTTCACAGTTACGTATGTTTCAAACAGATGGTATTGAAACAGTGCAGCGTGATATGAATTTACGACCATTTGGAAGTACTCAGCTTACAGGAGATGACTTGGATCAATATAGTAGATTGCGAGAGTATCTTCTTGATGATAGCCAAAATGACGGTATTCCTTATGCCTGTAATGCATCGCTCATTAATGGTAAAGAGGAATTTAAAAGACATGAACAATTATTTGCTAATGCATTTATGTGTTCTTCTCTTTCTGCTGATCCAGTGAGTTCTGGTGGATATGGATCGTATCCTGGCTCTGATGTTGAATTGCGTCAAGTGGTGTTTGATAATGTATATGATAATTCTGTGAGTGTATTGCAACAATTGTTTGCCAAATCATATAATCGAGTTCAGGTAGGGCATGAAGAATTTATTTCACTTCAAGCTCCTGATACGGCATCATATGATCTTGCGGCGGGTATTGGGTCTGCTGCTGCTCCACGTATTTTTTCTGTAAATCCATATACATGTTTTTCTTCTCGAGATGCTGATAGGTGTACTGTTGGTCAGGAACATAATATTACCGTGAATCAACGAAATGGATTGTTGGGATATGATTATGATGGGGATGGACGTGATGATGAAGATGTTGATCGTGATGGAGAAGTGGATGATTTAGTGGCGGATGTTTCGTATAGTGTGGTGGTGAATTTCTTTGCCTATGCTGATCATAATCAGATGCCTATTCGGAGAGTATTAGTTGACTGGCAAGATGGTTCACGAATTCTGGATCAAAAAGGATTTTATAAGAATAGGAAGCCACTGTGTGCTCCATCTGAAACAGAGCCTATTGGTGAGTGTGCTATTGCTACTGAAATTAATTTTGATGAGCGTATTCGTGAGCCACTTGGATTTTCTTGTGCCGAGGATAGTGATTGTGAGGATCTTGATAATATTCCAAGCTGTCGTGAGTTTGCTGATCAGCTGGAGGCGGAAAGTCCGAATAATAGTGAGTTTAGTTGTTCTGAGAATGGCCCAAATCCATTGACGAATTATCGAGTGTCTTGTGAACGGCCAAATAGTGTCCCATCTTTTGGTGATGTGCCGCGGGCATGTGAGCAAACGTACTTTACCTTTACGCACTCATATACCTGTCATCCCGGTGATGCGGATAGAACGGTTCGGTCTCTTGAAAATGAATCGACGCAGCGACGACTCCTTAATAGAGGATTGACACTAGATGATCAGGTGTGTGTGTTTACACCACGAGTGCAGGTGCTTGATAATTGGGGGTATTGTAATGGGATGGATGAGAATGGGGAGCCAATCGCTTATTATAATGATGGTACCAGAGCTTATTGTGATGCATTTGGTACTGATTTTCCTTGGACTAATTATGCAGGTGAAATCATTGTCATTCCTCGTGATGCTGTTATTGAAGGATAATAATGTTACCTAAAAAAGATAAGATGTATAACCACCCCTCGCCCCTCCTTGAAAAGGAGGGGAACTGTTGGTTCTCCCCCTGGTAAGGGGGAGTTGCCGCGCCCGCCAAAGCTGAGTCGCTTAGACGATGCGGGCGGGGAGGGGGTAGCGAATGTTGCGAAAGAAAATAATATACAAAAATAGACCCTCGAAATGAGAGTCTATTTTTGTGTTCCCCCAGCGATGTTTGGTGAACAGGGCTGGGGGTGTGTGAACAGTGTTCACATGGGGAAGGTGCGAAGGAGGTCACATGGGGACGCAGTCGAAACTGAAGGGCGGGTCTTCGATGTGGATACGATCCTCGTTGGG
>Ga0066640_10001366_pt1 | contig 14585 bp, 14 predicted proteins | sample CryGeyCG2114_020_2_FD_59505 | JGI IMG/M metagenome (GOLD analysis project Ga0066640, IMG submission 59505) | Groundwater microbial communities from aquifer - Crystal Geyser CG11_big_fil_rev_8/21/14_0.20 | ecosystem: Environmental > Aquatic > Deep subsurface > Groundwater | place: USA: Utah... | reverse complement strand
GTCGGGACAAGCTTTGGAAGATAGAATAAACATCCATTTGACCCAGCCTGTGGGAGAAGGAAGGATAAGAGCAACTATTAAAAAAGAACAATTTTGGATGAGGGATACATGAAAAAATTATTTTATATCATAATAATCGCTTGCTTGTTACTGCCCGCAGCTTTTGCCGCGCCAACAATTGATATCTATTGCGATGGCGCTCCTACCCTGGTTGGCGACCCGATCGCCAATACCCCAAGGATCTCGGTAACCATTGTTTCGTCAACCGCCTTAACCCTTGGTCGTTTATCTGTTTATAACATTTCGCAAAATTTAACCTTTGTAAGTAGCGGCACCAGCTACTATGCAACTTATGAAGTCAGCTCCCCCTTGCCCAATGGGACACAGACCATCACAGTTGAAGCTTTTAATGTCTCGGGCGAAGCCACCACCAAAGAGGTGACCCCGCTTTATGTCCAAAACAATCTGGCTACAACAGTCCAAGGCTTTCCGCTAAACTATCCCAATCCCTTTGATCCAGGCATTCAAAGCACCACAATTGCCTACACCCTTTCTAAGCCAGCCAATATAACACTTTCAATCTTTGACCTCTCCGCTAACCTGGTTGCCAAAAAATCATACAGCCAAGACGCAGCCGGCGGCCGGGCCGGCTACAACGAGGTCACTTGGGACGGCAAAAATGACGGCGGCAGCTATGTGGGCAACGGGCTGTACATTTATCTGATTATTGCGGATGGGGCAGTGCTGCAGAATGGGAAAGGAAAATTAACGGTGTTTAAGAGATGATAAATGCCCTCACCCCACTTCTTCTTAAACCTTTAGCCCAACAACATCTCCCTCTCCCTAAGGGAGAGGGACGGTTTGGCATACGTAAACAAAAAAAGAGAAACCAGGGTGAGGGCTGTAAATTGGTATTGTTTGTGATTTGTTATTTGTTATTTGTTATTTTTGCTTCTGCTGCATTTGCCACCGACGGCACCGCCCGCCAAGTCGGCCTGGGGGGCGCCAGCCTTGGTTTTTCCGGCGACGCCAACAATGTTTTTAGCAACCCTGCAGGTTTAACCAACATTAAATTCCCAAAATTAAGCACCACTTCACGCACTCTTTTATTCGGCGAGGTCCAATACAATCTTTTAACCTGGGCTGCGCCGACTGATTTTGGCATAATTGGTTTTGGCTACAGCGCAGTCAATAGTGGCGGCTCCTACCAGACAACTCTTGACCCAGCCACCGACAGAATAATCATTGACGCCAGTCGCGAAGCGATCAGCTTTGGCAGCAGCGTCATGGCGCTCACCTTTGCCAAAAACATCAGGGAAAACCTGGCTGTCGGCGGCAATTTAAAGTTTTTTAACCAGTCTTTTAGCGGCGGGATTAGCTCTGCAGCCGGCTCTACCGGCCTTGACTTAAGCTGTCTTTATCAACAAAATCCCAGCTTATCACTCGGCCTTAATATCCAAAACACTTTTGGCCCACGACGGATTAAGCTGGGCGGCAGCTACCAGGCAAAAAACTATCTAGTGGGGCTTGATTATGACTTGGGCTCATCATATTCACTGGGAGTTGAATATCCTTTAGCAGAAAATATTGACCTGCGCGCCGGCCTTAGCCCCACGGGACTCGCCTTTGGCGCAGGGCTCACCAATAATGGTTTTCGTTTTGATTACGCCTATCACCAAAACTCAAACATCCCAGGGGATCTCCCTCACTATTTCACCCTCTCTTATATCGGCGGACGGGCGGAAAAAACTTATTATAAGCTAAGAGATAAAATCCCTTACATTCGCTTTATCGAACCGCAAGACAGGGCCCTCACCACAGAGCCAACCATCTCTATTTCGGCTGAAGCCACGGCCGGCCGGGTGCTGGAGAAAAAACAGGTTTGGTCGGTAATCGCCCTCTCTGCTACCCAGGAGATAACCGAGGTCATTGAGCCGGAACCGCTAACCAAGGTCTTTTTTAACGGCAACGAGCTTAACCAGACAGGGACAATTGCCGTCTCTTCTCATCTTGGCCTGGGCCGCAATGTCATGCAGATTTACGGCTATGCCGATAAAGAAGTTGCCAAAGAAACTTTGCTGGCCTCTGCGGAAATTAAAGTCCTGCGCTATAAACCTTTTGAAGATGTAAAGCCGGATTATTGGGCTCTGCGGCCGATTATACTTTTAGAGACTTTAAAACTGGTCAACGGCTATCCAAATAATGCTTTTAAGCCGGAAAAAGGGATTAGCCGCGCCGAGCTGGTTACATTATTAGTCAGGACCATGGCGGTTAAAGAGGCTGATCTTTTAATCCCATCTGACTTTAAAGATGTCAAAACAAATAATTGGGCCAGCAAGTTTATTGCTTACGCTGCCAACCAAGGGCTGGCAACAGGTTATCCAGATGGGACTTTTAAGCCGACCAAGGTTTTAACCAGGGCAGAAGGCATTACTCTCTTGGCTCGCTATGCTAATTTAACAGGCGAAGCCGGCCCGCTCCCATTTAAAGATTTGCCAGAAAATTATTGGGCTAATAAATACATCTTTAGCGCAGACAGGGCTGGCTTGCTCAAATATCTTGAGGGGAAAGACTTTGGGCCAAATAAACCCTTTACCCGAGCTGAAGCGTGTGAGGTGCTTTACCAAACACCGGCTGTCCAGAAGCTGGTTAACCATTATTGGGAAACTGGAGAGACGGCAAAAACTACTTCTGAAGCACAATAGAAGAAGAATGTCCGTTACTTTTAATCACCACCGCCCCGTCCCTATCAGTGCGATAAACCTTGATCCCTCTCTCCTCTAGTTTTCTAAGCGTCACCCCGTGCGGATGGCGGAATTTATTGCGGAGGCCGCAGGAAATAACGGCAATTTGTGGGGCCACCGCGTCTAAAAATTCATTGGAGGTTGATGTCCCGCTCCCATGATGGCCAACTTTGATGACTTGGGAATTAAGATTTGTGGCTGAAAAGCCTGCAAGAATCTGTTGTTCTCCTTCTTCTTCGTTATCTCCAGTCAGCATCATCGAAAAATTTCCATAGGCTAAACGCATGACCACTGAAGTATCATTAATATTCTCTAAAAATGGCAGTTCGGGATGAAGAATTTTCGCCACGCAGCCCTGACCAAAATCAATCATTTGGCCAGCCCGGGGCTCCAGCACTTGCTCAACTTTTATATTTTTAAAAACTACAGGCAAGCCGCCAATGTGGTCATCGTGCTGATGGGTTGCGACCACAAGATCAAGCTGGCTAATCCCATGACGCCGCAGGTACGGCACAACCACCCGCTCCCCCATCTCCGGCTCTCCCGCGTCAACTAACATTTTCTTGCCAGAAGGTGTTTCAACCAGAATAGAATCCCCTTGGCCAACGTCCAGCACCGTTACGGTTAAGCCTGAAAAACCCTCAGAAAACGCGGCGTTCCAAACCAGTAAAGATACAAGTAGGCAAGCAACAAGTAACAAACGGAAATTATTTAATTTGGGTAGTTTTTTGCGGCGGAGAATTTCCACCAAACCAATTAATCCCAAATAATAGCCAATTACCAGGGGCATGGTCGGCGGCGGCAAGAAAGTTTGCGCAAAAGGCAATTTGGCCGATACGGTGACAATTAAATCAGTCAGCCAAAGCAAAATCAAAACAGAACCATTGATCAGCTCGGCCAGGGGCAGAAAAATCAAGCCCAGCACAGTTGACACAAAGCCTAAAATGACAATAATGCTGGCCCAGGGGAGGAGTAGCATATTAGTTATAACCCCAATCAGCGAAGCTTGGCTAAAGTGATACAGAGTTATAGGAGTGGAAACTAAAACCGGAGCCAGGGCCGCGGCCAAAAGCGTGGCCAGCCATTTAGGCAACCATTTTTTAAACTTGCCCGTGAAGACTGGCGCGACATAGATTAGAGACCAGGTGGCGCCATAGGAGAGCTGAAAACCAATGTCAAATAAAAACCTGGGATCATAGAGCAGGATAACAAAAACTGACAGCGCCAAAGAAGTGTAGATTTCCCCCTCCCGCTCAAACATCAAGCCCAGCAAAACTATCTCTGCCATGATTGCTGCCCGCAAAATTGAGGGGCCGCAGCCAGCCATCAGGCTATAAAGCAAATTAATAATAGTAGTAAAAAGCGCCCCAAACCAAAGAGGCAAACGAGCCATTTTTACCGTGAACAGGCAAACACCAACTAAAATACTTAATTGCATACCGGAAGCGACTAAAAGATGGGCCACGCCGGCTGCTTTATAATTCTCCGCCACTTCAGGAGCAATGGGGATAGTTTTAAAGCCAAAAACCATGCTTAAAAATAAGGCGGCATACTTTTGCGGGAGTGTTTTTTGGGGGACTGTGATGAGTTTCTCCCTAACAGCAATGCTTATTTTTTTAAAGAAGCTCCCCCCGCCCCTTTTTAGCAGTTCTGGTGGAGCCCTGGTTGCTTTTAATTTGTAAAAGACCCCCTGCTTATTCAGATAATCGCCAAAGGAGTAAAGCCCTGGGTTGGCAAGGTCTGTTATTTCTTCCAAGCGGCCGGAAACTTTGACTACATCTCCGTACTCAAGATCTGCTTTTTGGGAAATGACTGATATCAAATGGCCTTGGGCGTTGATGGTGAAAAACGAACAGTCATTCTTGAAATTTGGCTCGTCGTTAACTTGGCCAATTAACGTAACAGTCCCTGTTTTGGGGATAATTATGGGTTGGCTGGGTAGATTTTTGATCTGGGAATTTAAAAAACCCAGCAACAAAAACACAAACACAAGAAAAACATTAAAGTCTTTTTTATAAAAGATTAGTAAAACAGCTAAAGGTAATAAAAATAGACACAAATAGAAATTTAACAGATCCGCAAATATAATTCCCATAACATAAGCAAAAACCAGAAGAATCAAAGGATTATGCATAAGAACCTCAAACTGCCAACCTCAAACCTCAAGGCAACCACAAACCAAAAACCACAAAAAATCATCTTTTGGGTTTTGCTCCTAATTTGATCAATATCGCGCTTAATATTTTCACAATTTCACCTGCTTCACCAATGTCCGTTCTAACTTGATCCTGTCTAAGCAAGGTGCCGTCTATTACTTTAAGCCAGTACTTAAGTTCTTTGGCTTCCTTACGAGCGATAACAACTTTATTAATAAAATCCCTTTTTGACAAAGCGCCATCAGCCTCTTCAAAATTAGCCCCGATTGAAGTCGCAGAGTTGACCAGTTGTTTTCTAATTCCTTGACATTCGATAATCTTGGGCAGGCTCATTGAAACTCGGATAAGCCTTCTGGAAAACAAAAGCAATCTTTCCCTCAAATCATAAGGTTTCCCCTCTTCTTTTTCTGTTTGCAGTTTGTTGTTGTCTTGAGGTTTGCTGTTTGTAGTTTGTTGTTCGTCCATTATTTATCCTCCTTAGTGTCCTTTGTGTTCTTTGTGCCTTCGTGGTTAAATCCCAATCTCATCTTTTATTTTCTCAAACGTCCCTTTGCCTATCCCCTTAACCTTCATAATGTCCTCAAGCTTTTGGAACGCCCCGTTTTTTAAGCGGTAATCAAGAATCTTTTTGGCCGTCACCTTGCCCACCCCAGAAATTTTGCACAGCCCGTTCGCATCTGCAGTGTTAATATTTATTTTCCCATTCTCCCCAGCCACCGAGCCACCCAGCAACCCAACTTTCATTGGCACCACAATCTGCTCCCCATCTTTGACCTTTTGCGCTAAATTCAACTTGGAAAGATCAGCCATGGGACTCTCACCGCCAGCCGCCTTGATAGCATCCAAAAACCGCTCCCCCAGCTTTAGCCGGTATACCCCCTCTTTTTGCACTGCTCCGCTAACATGCACTAATACCTGCGCCTTAGCCTGCACCTGATCTTGCGCCTCTTCCATTATCACAATTTCTCCACTCTGGGCAGAGAAACTCCGCCGAAAGACCATCACTCCTAACCCAGAAAAAATAAGCAGGACCAAGCCGAGGATAATTAATTTTTGCTGTTTGTCGAGGTCATCTAACATATAAAATACATAGCAAGTTTATTGCCAGATAAAAAAGCTTAAAAACGTCGAGATCTCGACAGGGGGTTTATATCTTTTGGTAGACCAAGAGGATATCGTTGACATACCTGGCAGTAGTAGAGGTGTAACCACGTTTGCGTTCAACACCGTTAGGACCTTCTAAGTACCCTGCCAGGGCAAATTTAACAGGCTCATCATAACTGCGAAACTTATCGAGTAGATATTTAACATAACGGACAGTTCCCTTGGCATTATCATCAATATCATAACCATTGGTTACTCCGGTGGTCTGGCAAGTTGAAGGAAGAAGCTGTCCGAGCCCCATCGCCCCGCTCTTTGACAACGCCCGTGGGTTAAAGCCAGACTCGCGGCGGATAAGCGCAGCCACTAGCTTAGGGTTAACGTCATAGGTCTTTGCATGGGTATCTATTGCCTTAGCAATCTCTACTGCCTCGTCCGGCTTGCGAAAGCTAGTAATAAAATTGGCAATCGGCCTTAACTGGTCAGGTTGGTAGCCGAGTGGGATCTTGGCACTTGCAGTGACTTGGGATGCTCCCTGGTTAGACTCGGTCCGATAACCTGGCTGATGATATCCCTTGTTGCCACCAAAGCTCGAAAAAATGGTGATAACGACAAAAACAACGATGGCAGCCGAGGTTGCGTCCATAACTTAAGATTTTAACAGGTTAGAGAGGTAATTAAAAGAGAAAATCTTACTTTTTAAATTTAGCTTTTTCTTCAGCAGTGACAATTTTCATTGAGAGGTTTAGCCGCCCTTGATCGTCTTTTTCCATCAGCTTAACCACAACTTCATCACCAATGGCCAAGGCATCTTCTACCCGGGCAACTCGCTGGTTGGAGATCTGCGAAACATGGACTAAGCCGTCTTTGCCAGGGACAATCTCGACAAAAGCGCCAAATGGCATCAGGCGAACAACTTTACCCAAGAAAACATCGCCAACCCTGGGCTCATAAGTCATACTTTCAATCATCTGTTTAGCCCGTTCCCCACCTTCGCTCTCAACACAGGTGATCAGGACCGTGCCGTCATCTTCAATGTCAATCTGAGCCCCAGTCTCTTCAATCATCCCCCGAATATTCTTACCGCCAGGTCCTATGACCATTCCAATCTTGGAAGGATCAATCTTAAGGCTGATAACTCGAGGGGCATACTTTGAAAGTTCTGCGCGAGGGGCAGCAATGGCCGCCAGCATCTTTTCTAAAATAATCGCCCGGGCTGTTTTCGTCATCTCCAGGGTTTTTTCAATTATTTCAAAGGAGAGCCCTTTGATCTTACAATCAACCTGGATCCCGGTTATCCCTTTGGCGGTTCCAGAAACCTTAAAATCCATATCCCCGTAAAAATCTTCGATCCCCTGAATATCAGTAAAAAGGATATCTTTTTTGCCGTCCTGAACTAAACCAACAGAGATCCCAGCCACTGGGCTTTCGATCTTAACCCCGGCATCCATCAGCGCCAAGGTGCTGGCACAGGTTGAAGCCATAGAGGTTGAACCATTGGAGCCCAGCACTTCAGAAACTAATCTTATAGTGTAAGGGAATTTCTCCTCATTAGGGACAACAGGTAACAATGACTTTTCAGCCAAGGCTCCGTGACCAATTTCGCGGCGGCCCGGCCCGCGCATAGGACGAACTTCACCCACAGAATATGAAGGGAAATTATAATGGTGCATGTAGCGCTTGGTCTCTTCAGGGGATAACCCATCAAGACGCTGCTCTTCACCTAATGAACCTAAAGTGGCAATGGTTAAAACTTGGGTTGAGCCGCGTGAGAAGAGAGCACTCCCATGAACACGAGGCAAAAGCCCAACTTCACACTCAATTTTCCTTATTTCATCTAATTTTCGGCCGTCAACCCGCTGGTTTTTCTCGATAATATTTTTGCGTACCAGCTGTTTTTGCAGCTTATCAAAAATATTTTTAACATCATTAGGGTTCTCGGCAGCCAATTTTTTGATCTCATCGCTAGATTGAATCTCGTCAGCCAGCTCTTCCCTAATTTTATTAAGGGTTGCCTTGCGCTTGTCACTGTCTGTTTCATTATAAGCAGTTTCGATCTTCTTGCCGGCTTTTTCAACCATAAATTTTTTGATTTTTTCGTTTGGCTCATACAGCTTAACTTCAATCTTTTTCTTACCAGCCTTTTTTGCCAGCTCTTTTTGCAGTTTAATGATCTCTTTGATCCGGCTATGGGCCAGTTTTATCCCTTCAAAAACATCGGCTTCAGAGACCTGGTTTGATCCGCATTCAATCATCATAATAGTAGACTCTGTCCCTGCCACCACCAGATCCATTGTAGAATCTTTCATTGCTTCTGTCCCAGGATCAAGAACCAGCTTATCCCCAATCTTAGCTACTCGGGCAGCCCCAATCGGATCATCAAAAGGGATATCAGAAATTAACAGAGCCGCAGAGGCGCCATTGATCGCTAAAATATCAGGTGGATTTTCAAGATCAACAGAGAGCGGGGAAATAACAATTTGGACATCATTGCGAAAACCATCCGGAAAAAGAGGCCTGATCGGCCGGTCAATGCGGCGGGCAGTTAAGATCGCGTTTTCAGTTGCTTTACCCTCGCGCTTAAAAAAGCCCCCAGGAATCCGACCAACTGCATAAAGCTTTTCTTCAAAATCAACCAGAAGCGGGAAAAAATCCATCCCGGGACGGGGAGAGCTGGCAATCGTAGCAGCAGCCAAAACCATGGTGTCACCAATGCGCACTACAACTGCACCACTGGCTTGTTGAGCTAACTTTCCGGTTTCAAATGAGAGGGTTTTATCGCTGCCTAAGGCAGTCTCTACCTTGTGATATGACATGTTTAATTTCTAAGACCCAGGCTTTGGATTAGGCTCTGGTAACGGGTAGTATCTTTCCCCTGAAGGTACATCAGGAGTTTTTTACGCTGACTGACTAAAAGCAATAAGCCGCGACGGCTATGATTGTCTTTTTTATTGCTTTTGAGGTGATCAACCAAGGTGTTGATCCTCTCGGTTAAAAGGGCTACTTGAACCTCTGGGGAGCCGGTATCCTTTTCTTTCCGACCATACTTCTTGACGACAGTCTCTTTAGTCTCTTTTGTTAATACCATGAGTTAATTATATCATAAATAGGAGGCCAAGGCAATCCTTTTAACATCCCTGCGTATTTGGCTTATCAGCTTTTCCACGTCAGAGAACTGCTTCTCTTCGCGCAGCCTTTTAAAAAGGTCAACTTGGAGCAGCTTGCCACGCAGATTCCCTTTAAAATTCAAAATATGAACCTCAACCTCGGGCTGGTTTAGCCCAAAAGTCGGCCGGTCACCAATATTAACTGCGCATTTTTTACCGTTAACATAACCGGCATAAACTCCGTGGGCTGGAATAAGTTTATCTTTAACAACAGACAGATTGGCGGTTGGAAAACCCAAACCTTTCCCAACGCCTCTCCCTCTTACTACTTTGCCGGAAATTCTGTACGGATGGCCAAGCAGCCTAACCGCCTGGTTAAACTTGCCAGAACTGACCAGCTCCCTAATAACACTTGATTTGACCGGCTGACCACCGAGCTTAACCGGCGGCACAACCACAATCTTAAAACCAAATTTCTCCCCCAACCTTTTTAAGTGGGCTATCTCGCCGGAGCGCTTGGCCCCAAAGGCGTAATCGTAACCAACAAAAACTTCTGTTGCCTTGAGCTGGCCAACCAGATATTTTTTAACAAACTGCTCGGCAGTCAAGTTTTGCAGCTTATGGTCAAATTTAATCACCACTACCCTATCAATCCCAACTTGGTCAAAAAGCCCCTTGCGCTCTGCCAAGGTAGTTAAGAGGCGCAGTCCCCGCTCTGGGCAAACTACCTCTTGAGGATGGGGAGAAAAAGTCACAGCAATTGCCGGCACTTTTAGTTTTTTAGCTCGCGCCACAGCTTTAGCCAAAACTTTTTGGTGGCCGCGATGTACTCCGTCAAAGGTCCCCAGGGCAATTACGGTCACGGCAGGAAAGCCCCTTTGACCCACAGTGTAACCGCCTTAATATAATGCGCCCCTGGGAAGAAGAAGAGCTGGGAAAGGATAAGGGTACCCAGCACCCGTCCCATTACTATATAAAAGACCACGGTGCGCACATCCCCCTCTTGGCGCTTTCCCTTAGCCGCTTGGTCTGTAATATGCGCGGCAATCGGGTCAACCATTAGGGTAAAAAGAATGGTGGCAATGCCGTTGACGATCCCGGACAATTGGGTTGCGGTAGTGCGGTAGCTAGGGACCAAAGCTCCTGCCATTAATGAACACAAAACCCCAATCGCATAGATCGAGACCATAATTAAATTAAGCCAGAGAAAGGTTCTGGGAATCTCTTTAAGAGAGAGCCCTTTGAGCATCCCCAAATTAGGCAGCTTAAAATAATGGGGGATCCTGGCTAAGTTGCGTGGAGCCAGGGCAAAAAGTATCAAACGCGGTACAGACTCAATCTCTTCAAATTTCTTAATTAAGACTGTAAAGACTTTCACGGCAAACGGGGTAAGTAGCGCTCCTATTAAATTACCGACAAAGGCCGCAAAAATAATATAACGGAAGTTACTCCAGAGGACATTGACATTATTCATTAAGATGGCAGTATCAACCATCCCGCCTAGAAGCGGCGCCTGGAGCATGTTGGACATCCTGGAAATTAAAAGGGAAGCATTAACAAATGAGAGCGAGAGGGCCAATTGCTTTGTCCGCACCCCGGTCAAACGCATGGAGGAGGAGATTGTTTCGGTAAAATGGATTAAACCGGTAAAGAAACAAACGATTAGCAAAGGGTTCATAGTTCTTATTATATCTTATTTTCTTTGAGTCTTCGAGCCTTAGAGGTAATAAGATCTCCGGAATTTACCTCCAAGACTCTAAGGCTCAAAGGAGCTCAAACCTGCAAAGCCTTTTTCCCGTAGTTTGCAGCTATCACAAATCCCGCACGGCTTTTTGCCACCCATGTAACAAGACCAAGTTAAATCCAGCGGAACCTTAAGTTTAATTGCTAATTTAATAATTTCCGCTTTGCTCAAATCAATCAGCGGGGTCAGGACCTTTATTTTCTGCGCTTTTGTCCCCTCTTTGATTACTTTTTGGAAGGCCTCATAAAACTTGGGCCGACAATCAGGATAGCCGGAAAAATCAATGGCATTGGCGCCAATAAAAATTACCCTGGCTCCTATTGCTTCAGCATATGAAAGCGCAAAACTTAAAAAAATCGTATTTCTTGCCGGCACATAGGTTGAGGGGATCCCTTTCATCTTGCGATTGGTAGGAACTTTTGCTTTTTTATCAAGGAGCGAACTCCCTTTCCAGGGGAGTTTAATCTTAATTATTTCGTATGGAACTTTCAACCTTTTCGCCTGCACTACCGCGCTACTTATTTCCCTCTTGTGTCTTTGCCCATAATCAAAAATCAAAGCATGGCAGTCATAACCCTTATTTTTAGCGTAATAGAGCGTGGTACTGGAATCAAGCCCGCCGGAGAGGAGGATGATGGCTTTCTTCATTACATAGCCACTGCCCCATTATGAGTATCTGGATCGATCTCTTTTGTCAGCATAACCGCGCGAGCAGCATGAAATATCGCGTAATAAGAGCGGGAAACTGAATCAGCCAATAAGCCGTCCTCACACAAATTTTCAGCTGCTTGAAGAGCCTCTTTAGCTCTTTCAAGTTCTGCCTTTATCCGTTCCCCCTTTATTTGCTCATTCATAGTTTTATTCCATCCTTTTGCAAATTCTTATAGAAAGAGGTTTCCCAACGTTTAAGCAGCTCATACTCATTCATGCTAATTACCCTAGGAGAAATTAAGACTTCATGTTCAAGAAATAAATCAAAGGCTAAGTCAACAATTTTATCTCTGATTTTGTAATCAGCCTTATCCAGCAAGACAAAAAGATCAATATCAGATTTTTTTGTGTCATCACCCCTGGCTTTTGATCCATAAAGCAGGGTCATTTTTACTGCCTTGCCAAATTGACTTTTTAGCTTCTCAATAAATTCAGCCACGACTTTTTCTTCTTTTGTATTCAATGAACCAGGCATAAAAACAACCCCCTCTCTTGATATTGCTTATTATAGCAAAAACCTGAAATTTTTGCCAAAAAGTGACGATAATATATATAGGAAAGAATCTCATAGAAGATCAGGAGGAAAAAGATGACACAACCAATAAGACCCCTTGCAAAGATCAGATTAGTTGATAGAGCTTTGGCAGCCAGAAATAAACAATTCCTCAGCCCATCTTCAACAAAGCCAGCTCCATTCATGCCAGCAGCAGGACCTGTAATATTAAACCCTCAAGGTCGCCCTGTTGATATGCAAGGAATTGAACAAGTTTCAGTCAAACAGGCAATTGTTTTGGATAGTCACGGTGATCCAATAAAAACATCAACCCGAGCGATAGAAACCGCTCCCTCTCCTACTGCCCCTATTTCTGCTGACTTAGACTTCTCAAGAAGATACTTTGCTTTAACGGCGCTAACAAAGCCAACAACAGGGGAAAGCTTAGCTTACGGCCCCTTCAAGATAGGCGCTAGATATACCAAAGACCAAGAATTACGCGAGTTGGCAAATGCGCTAAGTTTGTATCTGCCAGGTCCGCTTAGAAACCTTGCCACCCGTATAAGCGAAAGTAAAATAGCAGACATAAGAGAATATGCCATGATTGGTGGACAAATTGGGGCAGGAATTGCTTGTTTGGGAGCCGGATATCCTGCAGCAGCGATACTGTTTTTTTGGGTAGCATCCAGCATGATAAATAGAGCAAAGTATGCATTGACCTCTTTTCCAAATACACGAAAAGGGGGAAGAGTCACTCAACTGCCCAGGGAGGTTACTCAACAAGCAACTTTTAGCGCTGCAAAAACAAAATCACTTCCACCAAAACAAGCCAATAAACTGATACGTCAAGGTCCGCCAAGACCAGGCAAAGCCATCAGAGAGGCTGTGCAAGAAAGAAGGCAAAGAGAAGCTAGCTTCCAACAAAGAAAAAGATAATGTTTTAAACCCGAATAATCTGCCCCCGCTCCGCCCCAACGGAGATAAGGGATATCCGCACCCCGGCCAGCTCGGCTAAGCGGGTTAAATATTTTTTCGCGTTTTGCGGCAGGTCGTTATAATCTTTGATCTTAGTCGTATCCTCACTCCAGCCAGCATGCTCTTCGTAAACCGGCCGACACTCTGCCAAACGATCAATATCAGTAGGAAAATCAGTAATCTGCTTTCCTTTATATTCATACGCCACACAAACCTGAATATTGCCAAGGCCATCCAGGACATCAAGCTTGGTAATCGCCAGCTGGGTTAAGCCGTTAATCCTGCGGGCGTGTTTCATCACCACCGCGTCAAACCAGCCGCAGCGCCGCGGCCTCCCAGTCGTGGCCCCATACTCGCCACCCTTTTCCCGCAGCTCTTCGCCTAGTTTGCCTTCAATTTCCGTTGGAAAAGGTCCGCTCCCAACTCTGGTAACATACGCTTTAACCACACCGATCACTTCATTAATTTCTTTTGGCCCCACCCCTGCCCCAACACAGGCGCCGCCAGAGGTTGGGTTTGAAGAGGTAACAAAAGGATAAGTCCCGTGGTCAACATCAAGCATCATCCCCTGCGCCCCTTCGAGTAAAATATTTTTCTTTTTCTCAATCGCTTCATTAATTAAAGCTGTTGATTCGAGAACCACATATTGTTTAATGGCATGAGCATAGCCAATGTAGTCATTAAAAATTTTGTCAGCCTCAATCTTTTTGTCAAAAGAATAGAATTGATCCAGCAAAAAGCCTTTCTCCTCTACATTCCAGGCCAGTTTTTCTTTAAATGTCTTTTCATTATATAAGTCACCCACCCGGATACCGCGGCGATTATACTTATCAACATAACAAGGCCCAATCCCCCGGCTAGTAGTCCCTATCCTGCCGGCTTCACGCTTTTTTTCCTGCGCCTGGTCTAAATAACGATGATAAGGAAAGATCACGTGGGCCTGGGAGGAAATTTTTAGGTTGGCAACAGAAAACCCCTGAGCCTTTAAGGTCTCTATCTCCTGGATCAAAACCGCCGGGTCAACCACCACTCCATTGCCAATGACACACATAACATTAGCGTAAAAAACTCCAGAAGGGATCAGGTGAAGCTTAAAAGTTTTATCTTTGATAACCACTGTGTGGCCGGCATTATTGCCACCCTGGTAGCGGACCACCATGTCCATATCCTGGGTTAAATAATCTGTTATTTTCCCTTTGCCTTCGTCCCCCCACTGCGTGCCGACAATGATTGATACTGTCATAAAATTCCTCCAAATAATCAGTTTATCATAAAGATTCAAGAGTTGACAACCTGTCTCTTTTATCTCAAAATAGTTGCAAATGAAAGCCAAGCTTGTTTCCTCAATCTTCCTAATCCTAGGCCTCTGCCTTTTCCTTTCCCCATTGGGTTGCGGCTCCTCCAGTGAAAACATTATCCCAGCGGCTACGACAACCACTAGCAGTTCAGATCCAGGCGGTGGGGGGGCTACAACGACCGCTTCTTCCGGTTCCCTACCAGGGAGCACAGCTGAAGATGTTTCAACTACCACCGTCACCTTTAGTACAACCACCC
>Ga0066640_10001362_pt1 | contig 14607 bp, 12 predicted proteins | sample CryGeyCG2114_020_2_FD_59505 | JGI IMG/M metagenome (GOLD analysis project Ga0066640, IMG submission 59505) | Groundwater microbial communities from aquifer - Crystal Geyser CG11_big_fil_rev_8/21/14_0.20 | ecosystem: Environmental > Aquatic > Deep subsurface > Groundwater | place: USA: Utah... | reverse complement strand
TACGCCTAATGTACCTGCCACTGCTCCCCAGAACTTAGATACTTTATATCCTACGAATGTGGCGGAATTAACCGCAAAAGGCCCGGGGGTCATCTCGGCAAGAGCAACCAAATCGACAAATTGCTGCGGAGTCAACCAGTGATATTTATTCACGATTTCTTTTTCAATCAGGGGGATCATGGCGTATCCGCCGCCGAAAGTAAATAACCCTATTTTAAAAAATTCAAAAAATATTTTTAACAGGATCATTATTCGATTTCCTTTTCAATGTTTAAAATCACCAAATGACCTCCTGACTATCAAATACCGGGCCGTCCTGGCAAACTCTTTTCTGTCCGGCCTTGGTTTCCACGGCACAGCCCATACAGGCGCCAAAGCCGCAGGACATATGCGCTTCTAAGGAGATTTGCGCGGGAACTGAATATTTTTGGCTGATCGCGGCAACCTCCCTTAACATTGGCTTAGGCCCGCAAGCGTATATAGTCAATGTCCGATGGTTTATAGTCGATAGATAATCCCTAAATAAATCAGTAACCCTGCCCTTAAAACCGAGCGAACCGTCATCAGTGGCGATTTTTACTGCGCAGCTAAATTTTTTAAATTCTTTAACGCATAAAATATGATTTTTGGTTTTTGCTCCGATCAAAACCAGCGGTTTCTGCCGGCTTAATTTTCCCGCCAGGAAGACCAAAGGCGCCACTCCCATTCCTCCGGCGATCAATACCGGCCGCTGCTTAAGCGTAAAACCGTTGCCCAACGGACCGATTATATCCAAGTATTCTCCGGGCTTTTTTTGCATTAAGATTTTTGTGCCTGGCCCGATCACTTCATATAAAAGCTCGACTTTGTTTTTGTTCACCCTGTGCACGCCCAAAGGCCGGCGCAACAACGGCGAAAGCCCGTCAGATACTTTTAGCATAATAAATTGCCCGGGGATTGCCCGTTGAGCGATCTTTCCCGCATCCAGGGTAAGCTTAAAATATTTTCCCCCTACCGGAAGATTGCTGATGATCTTAAATTTTAATTGCAAAGTTTTCATATTTTAACCATTTGCCAGATCTTATAAAATAAGATTGCCGCCGCCAAAGGTATAATGCTGCTTAATTCTTTATAGAACCATTCCTTTTTTAAAGGGAAATTTTTTATCAACCCGGCAGTCCTAGGAAAAAATCTCGGGGTTTTTTTCTGGTACTGGCCGTATTGGGCCCCGAATCTTTCCCAGAGTAATTTTTCCTCTTTAAAAATCAAACGCAGATACATAGCCGCGAAAAATAACGCGAATAAAATCAAAACCCAGCATTGAAAAACCAGAAGCACAATCCCTAAGGCGATCAAAGAAATGCCTAAATACATCGGATTTCTGGTTTGGGAATACAGCCCCTCTTTGACTAAAGCATCGCCTTTTTGCGAAAGTTCGGATTTTATCCCGCGGGCGGAGATCCGCAGCAAAAAACCAAGATTTAAAAAAACTATGCCTAAAATATCGGTGAAAATATTCGCCAAAGAATAATTTAACTGTAAAAATGCTTTAGGAAATATTACTACCAGCACAACGCTCAAAAAAATCAAGGTTCCGTGCAGTTTTACTCTTTTTTTCATCGTTGACATTGAGGACAGAAATAAGTCCCGCGTCCGGCCAGGGCGATCCTTTTGATCGGAGTTTTACAAACTAAACAGGGCTGATGCTGGCGGTCGTAAACCTGCAGATAGGGCACATAATTTCCTTTTTCCCCGGATACCCGCACATAATTATCCACTGATGAGCCGCCAAAACGGATAGCTTCCGTTAACACCTGCTTAATCTCTTTAAATAAAAGCTCCTTTTCTTTTTCGCTTAAACCGGCTGCCGGCCTAATTGGATTAATGCGGCTGCGGAATAAACATTCCGCGGCATAAAGATTGCCGATGCCGGAAATAAAGGTCTGGTCCAAAAGCAGGTTTTTGATCTTGGTTTTTTTAGTGGCCAGCATTTTTTTAAACTGCTCTAAACTCAAGTCAAACGGCTCCGGGCCGAGATTCTGGATAAATTTTAACGCCTGCCAATCGTCCACCAGCCGCAATTCTCCAAACAACCGGTTATCGTTAAAATCAAGGTATTTACCGTCGGATAAACGGAAGCTTACCCGGCTGACTTTGGCGTTACCCGGATAAACCAATTGCCCGGTCATTTTTAGATGCACTGCCAATGACCTTCCGTTGGATAACTCCAGGATCAACATCTTGCCTTTACGCAAAATATTAACGATCTTTTGTCCGGATAACTCTTTTTTAAAAGCGGCAGGCCCGGGCTCCCTGACTACTGCCGAATGATGGATACAAACCTCGGTGATCTTTTTACCTAAGATAGTTTTCTCTAAATCGCGCTTGATGGTTTCAACTTCTGGCAGTTCGGGCATTTTTTTTATGGTATTGCTGCAACGGTTTAACGTCTAAAGTATTATTTTTCAAGACCTCGATCCCGCTTACCGTGGCCTGCGCCCCGGCAATGGTGGTGGTATAGGCGATATTATAGGTAACCACATGCGAGCGGATCTTAATTTCATCCTGGCGGGGGATCCGGCCGGAAGGAGTGTTGATCACCATTTGGATTTTTCCTTTTTTCATTAGATCCAGGATATTCGGGCTGCCCTGAGAAATCTTGGCAAGCATTTTCACCTTAATGCCGTTTCTCTGCAAGGTGCTGCCGGTGCCGCTGGTAGCGAGAATCTTAAAGCCCATTTCCTGCAGTTTTTTGGCAATTAAAACGATCTGCCGCTTATCATTATCTCTTACCGAGATAAAAACATTCCCTTTAGTAGGCAGATTTTGTCCGGCCGCTAACTGGCTTTTTAAATAAGCCCGGCCAAAATCAACATCGATACCCATAACTTCGCCGGTAGATTTCATTTCCGGGCCCAAGATCACATCCACTCCGGGAAAGCGGTTAAAAGGAAAGACCGATTCCTTAACCGAAACATAGCCGGGGATTATTTCTTTAGTGAATTTTAAATCCTTTAATGTCTTGCCAAGCATCAGTTTCGTGGCCAGTTTTGCCAAGGGCGCGCCAATGGCCTTGGAAACAAACGGCACCGTGCGCGAGGCGCGCGGATTGACTTCCAGAACATAGACCTTTTCATCTTTGACCGCGTATTGCACGTTCATCAGGCCGACCACATTTAATTCCCTGGCCATTTGATAAGTCGCTTCTCTAATCTTGTCCATAATCAGGCCGGACATGGAGAATGGCGGCAAGGCCATGGCCGCGTCTCCGGAATGGATCCCCGCTTCCTCAATATGCTCCATGATCCCGCCGATGATAAATGTTTCGCCGTCGCCGATCAAATCCACATCCACTTCAATCGCGTCGTCTAAAAATTTATCGATCAGGATCGGGTGCTCGCCGGAGACCCTGGCTGCCTCAATGATAAATTTTTCCAGCTTGCTCTCGTCATAGACGATTTCCATGGCCCTGCCGCCTAAAACATAGGACGGCCTAACCAAAACCGGATAGCCGATCTGCTTGGCCACAACTTTTGCCTCGCTAAAAGTAAAGGCCGTGCCGTTATCCGGCTGCAGCAGGTTTAGCTTATGCAGCATTTTTTGAAATTTCTTACGGTCCTCGGCAATATCAATACTCTCCGCGCTGGTACCCAGGATATTCACCCCTAATTCACGCAGGCCCACCGCCAAATTAAGCGGGGTTTGGCCGCCGAACTGCACGATCACGCCCAAGGGTTTTTCCAGATCAATTATATTCATCACATCTTCTATGGTGATCGGCTCAAAATAGAGCTTGTTCGAAGTATCATAATCCGTGGAAACCGTTTCCGGGTTACAATTAACCATAATGCTTTCCACGCCTTCTTCTTCCAAGGCGTAAGAAGCGTGGCAACAGCAATAATCAAATTCAATCCCCTGGCCAATGCGGTTTGGCCCGCCACCTAAAATAACAACCTTCATTTTTTGCTCTTTTTTGCCCATTTATTCTACTTTTAACTCCACTTTAGCCAATATTTTAGCTTAATTATGGTTTTGGCACTCCACTTTATAAAATGCGCCTGGACAGAATCGAACTGTCACCAATGGCTTCGGAGGCCATTGCGCTATCCGTTGCGCTACAGGCGCGTTATCTAACTCAAATTATTCAGTACGCGCTTTCCGCATACATATCGTATTTGGTAATTTCTGAAGCAACCTTATAATCCAGCTCTCCCACCTGTTTCTCAAAAACCCTGGTCTGGCCGATTTGAAAGCCATTGATGGTGATCGTCATATTGCAAACCGCGGTACTCCCTTTAAAAACTACCAAACGAAAAACCACGGAATTAAAACTTTTACCGCAGTTATTGGTGATCTCTCCGTTGATCATCAACCAGTTTTCCGCCGCGTGTTTTTTAAATTTAAAGTTACTGTAGGTAAAATACATTCTGCCTCCTTGCGCAGGTTAAAACAAACTTAGCTGTTTCTCGGCTTCTTTGGGCTTATCTTCTTCGCCAAAAAGAGAAATTTTCCCGTATTCGCCGTCAAAGCCGGCAAGGATATTGATCTTGCCTTTACGCATGCGCAGAACTCCTTCGGCGATCCGGTTAGGCAGGCCCTTAAGCAAGTCATCTTCTGAGGCCCTTAAAAGAATGTTAAACTCCGTGCCGAATTTGGCGATCGCACTGCGAAAGTCCCTTTCCACTGCCTGAGTGCCGACATTCTGGCCAAGCGCCTGGGCAATGATCTCTTCCAAGGGCACAAGGTTTTTAAAATCTATCGCGCCAAACGGTTTAAAGCCCTCTGGCCGGTCAGCCAGCTGCTCAACGCGGTTCATTACGCCCACGGTCAGCGGCTTACCGCACTTCGGGCATTTATTATGGTTCTTGCGAGTTTCACTGGGTGAGAACCTTGTCCCGCAATTACGGTGGCCGTCAAAATGATACTTGCCCTCTTCCGGGAAAAATTCAATCGTATAGAGAAACCTTTTTTTATCCTTGGTCTTTAAGACCTCCCGAATGGTTTTGTAGTCCAGATCGCAGTCAAAGACATTGGCCTCCCGGCCGATCTTAGACGGCGAATGGCTGTCGGAATTACTGATCAAACTGAACTTATCCAGCGCGCTCAGGCGCCAATTCATGGCTGGGTCGCTGGAAAGCCCGGTTTCCAGGGCAAAGATCTTCGGGGTCTGTTCTTCAAAACAATCTTGGATTTTATCAAAACCGGACATTGAGCCGAATAGAGAAAACCATGGAGTCCAGCAGTTATGAACGGTGGCGAATTCGCAAACATAAGAATTATCTTTTTCTACTTCTAAGTTATACACCCTGCCGGAATAGCCTTTTTGGATAACTTCTCTTACAGGTAAATATACGTATTTATTATCTAACCAACCATGCCTGCTTAAAGATTTAGTTTTAAACTTACTGAATATACCTTCTTGAAGCAAATGGAACTTATCTTCAAAAAAAGAAAGGTTATTAAACTGAAATACGCCGTGTTTGGCGAAAATCTGCCGGCACCCTATAAAATGCTTACCGCGGCCTTGATAGTTTTCTATTGAATCAATCCCTATTGAAGGTATAATACCCAGCCTTAAAAAAACTATCTTCATCTGATTCATTAAAACCCTGGAAACCGTATACCCTTTATCACCGCGCCACCAACCTTTGATAATTTCTACTTGCTTGCCAAGCGGTAAATCCAACATCCAATCAGGCAATTTCTTAGAATGGGCTTTTTTATCGTTGATATCATCATAAAACAAAACGCTAAATAATTTACACAAAACTTTGGAGTAAAAAATTAACTCTACCCCGCTTGACCTCTTATCTCTTCTATGTTTGGATAATTTAATACCGAATAAGTCCCGCATCAAATATATCACATCCTCTATATACTCCCTTTCTTTATTCAAAAAACAGAAAGAGATACAATCCCTGCTATTAGTATAACCTTCCGAAACAAAATACCCCGCTAATCTACAAAAGTTTTTACCTACAATTATTTTATTATTTATAAACGTTACCTTTGCGCCCCGCTGGGCGATTTTGTTTTCTTTACTAATGATCAAGCTGCTTTTTATTAATTTAATAATTTGGAAACTTTTAATATCCCTGGTTTTCTCGTTAAACCTAGGGAAAATAATGATATCCCCTCGCCTCAAATCTTTAGCTTGAGTCCATTCGGGTAAATACCGCTTAAAAAATGCCCTGGCGCAGCCCTTATTGCGCACGGCTGAACAATTAGGCCCGCAAAAAGTATTACGGGTGGCACAATTCTTAAAGGTCTTCATTATATAAAAAGGGTGTTCCGGAGTAGCCACAATACCTTCTCTAAAATAATACGGCTTAACATGATAAACTTGCCCTTTATACTTCCTATTTAATAACTTACTGACTTTTTTAAAATGAAGTTTATGGGTATATACCCTATCTTTAGTGGAAATATTTTTTATAGATTTTAATCCGTTGGCGGTATGCACAAGTGTATCTGGCAAAAGGCAATGAGCGGGGATAACCATGCAATTTTCGTCAATATCAAAAACAATGCGCGCCAGTTCCGCCGCGTCCAGGCCCAAGATCGGCCGGCCGTCAGAAGCCAGGTTGCCGCACTGGGACAGTTTATGGTTGATCTTATCCGTGGTTTTAAAAGAAGGGCTGATCACCATATTATGGATCCGGTAGGTCTTACCCTTTTTAGAATAAATACTGGATATCTCCGAGGTAAGGATAAAATAAATACCGTTGTATTTAAATAACCCGTTGCCCAGGTCTTCCACGCACCCCTTTAACTCTTCCAGCCAAAGATGATGGGTAAAGTCGCCGCTGCCCAGAAGGGTAATGCCTTTGATCTTGGCCCATTCCGCCAGATGCTTAATATCCATATCCCGGGAAGTGGCGCGGGAATACTTAGAATGAATGTGAAAGTCAGCGATAAATTCCATTTTAGTTTATTTGCGCCGGAAAGGCGATTTTACCGTTATAGAGAGTGTATTTTACCACACCTTTGAGCCGCTGTCCAAGAAAGCCAGAGTTCTTTGATTTGGAGACCAGGCCATCTTTTCGCACCACCCACTCCTCGCTGGGGTCAACTATGGCTAGATCAGCCGCGGCCCCCGGAGAAAGCGTGCCTTTGGGGATCCCTAAGATGCGCGCGGGATTTAAGGATAATTTCTCCACTAATTCCGTCAGGCCTAAAACTTTATTCTCCACTAAACCGGTGATCCCCGCGGCTAATTCGGTTTCCAGGCCGACCACGCCGAATTCCGCGCGGTCAAATTCAATATCTTTTTCGTTTTCCGTATGCGGGGCGTGATCAGAGGCAATGGCATCAATTGTGCCATCTTTAAGCCCCTGCCTTATCGCCTGCTGGTCCTGGGGTGAACGCAATGGCGGGTTCATTTTTTTGTTGGTATCATAATCTGCCAGGCAGTCGTGGTTAAACATAAAATAGTGCGGAGCGGTTTCGCAGGTAACGGCTATGCCTCTTTTTTTGGCTTGGCGGATGATCTCTACTGTTTCCTTACAACTGACGTGGGCGATATGAACCGCGGCGCCGGTTTTTTCTGCCAGGCGCAGGTCACGCTCCACTCTTTTGTACTCTGATTCATTAGAGATCCCTTTTAGCCCAAGCTTAGTGGAAATAATCCCCAGATTCACTACTCCGTGGTTAGACAATGACTTATCTTCGCAATGACAGATCGTCAGCAGGTTTTGGGCTTTAGCGATCTTTAACGCCTGCCCAAAAAGTTTCTCATCATCCACCGAAGCTCCGTCGTCGGAAATGGCGAGCGCGCCGGCTTTTTTGAGCACGGGAATATCGCCGATCTCTTTACCCAGCCGGCCGCGGGTGATTGCCCCGCAGATCAAGACATCAGCCAAGGCATTTTGTTTAATCAGTGACTTTAATAATTCTATTGCCTGGATGTTATCAATGGCTGGATGAGTATTGGGCATGGCCAAAAGCGAAGTCACTCCGCCTTTTAGGGCAGCGGCAGTAGCAGTGGCAATTGTCTCTTTATCCTCCCTGCCCGGCTGCCTTAAATGCGTATGCATATCCACCAATCCGGGAATAACGATTTTACCCGAGGCATTGATTATTTTATCCGCGCCGGCTTTAATATTCTTTCCCACTTTAGATATTTTCCCCTTCTCAATTAAAATATCCAAAGTTTCTTTAACCTGATTAGCCGGATCAATAACTAAACCGTTTTTAATTAATATTTTCATCGCTTGGTACTCCCAACTCCTAACTTCTCTCTGGCCTGGGCGACGAGGAACAAAGCCGCCATGCGCACAGCAATGCCGTTGGTTACCTGTTCTAATATTACCGACTGGGGCCCGTCGGCGATCTCGCTGGACATTTCAATCCCGCGGTTGATCGGCCCGGGATGCATGATAATAATATTTTTTTTCGCCTTTTCCAGCCGTTCGCGGGTTAGCCCGAAATTTTTAAAATATTCAATTTGCTGCGGGAAGGCCTCGCTGGAATCGCGCTCAAACTGCATGCGTAAAACATTGACCGCGTCGGCATCAGCCAGCGCTTCCCCGATATCGCTGGTTACCTTAACCCCCAAGTCCTGGATAGCCAAAGGAATGAGTATTTGAGGAGCGCAGACCGTGACCTTAGCGCCCAGCTTGGTCAGGCCCCAGACATTAGAGCGCGCCACCCGCGAATGCGCGATATCTCCGACAATACTTACATGTGCCCCGGCAATTTTCCCCAGCTTTTCTTTAAGCGTAAAGATATCCAAAAGCGCCTGAGTAGGATGTTCATGCCAGCCGTCTCCGGCATTGACCACGCTGATCTCCAGATGTTTAGCCAGCATAACCGCGGCGCCCGAATAATTATGCCGCATAACAATAATATCCGCCTTTAATGCCTGGATATTCTTACCGGTATCGATCAGGGTCTCGCCTTTTTTCACGCTGGAGGTCTCGGTGGCAATATTGATCACGTCGGCGGATAGGCGTTTTGCCGCAACCTCAAAGGAAACGCGCGTGCGTGTGGATGGCTCGTAAAACAAATTCACCACGGTCTTGCCGCGCAGGGCAGGGACCTTCTTGATATCGCGGGTGGAAACCTCTTTAAATGACTCTGCCGTGGATAAGATCAGCTCAATTTCTTCACGGCTGAGCTCTTCTAATCCCAACAGATCTTTTCTGACCCAAACCATAACTATTTCTCCATGATCACTACTTCGTCCTTACCGTCAACTTCCTCCAGGCGAACCTCCACTGACTCCTGTTGCGCGGTGGGGATGTTTTTCCCGACAAAATCCGGCCGGATCGGCAGTTCCCGGTGGCCGCGGTCAATCAAAACCGCCAGTTGAATTATCTTGGGACGGCCAAAATCGATCAAGGCATCCAGTGCCGCGCGGATAGTCCTGCCGGTATATAAAACATCGTCTACTAGAACCAAATTGGTAGCGGTGATGTCAAAATTTATTTCGGTCTTGTGCACGATCGGCTGGGCCGAAACCAAAGTAAGGTCATCGCGGTAAAGGGTAATATCCAGCGCTCCGACGTTAACTTCTTTATTTTCAATCAGTTTAATACTCTCGACTAAACGCTGAGCCAGGTACACGCCGCGATTACGGATACCCACTAAACAGAGTTTTTCTGCGCCTTTATTTTTTTCTAGGATTTCATGGCTAATGCGCGTGATCGCCCGCTTCAAGGACTCTTTATCTAAAACCTTGGCTCTTTCTTTCACGGTTCAACTCCTTGAGTACGCCCGGCCTTATCGGTACCTTGGCATAAATAATTGCCAAGTACGCCCTTACTGGGCTGATTGGCCGGCAGCGCAGCAAGCGCGTACTTGCCCATCCGATAGGGCAAGGTACGTATTGCCCACTGCAATAAAAAACCCAACTGCTGGTTTTCTTACAGTTGGGCAATATTCGGGTTTTCTCTTCATTTTTCCACCTTGCCAACTTCTCTGAGCTGGATCTTAAAGGTTAATGCTTTTATATAAATATACCATTAAAAATAAAATTGTCAATACTAAATAAAACTCAGTATATCCCCTTCGCGAGTATTGGTTTTTTCTAAAGTCCCGGCTGGCAGTTCAACTACAAGATAAGCGGAAAAATAAATATTGGAAAACCTGAACGGCGGCAGGCAGCGGACGGCTTTGACTATTTTGTTTTCTTTGTTGATAAAAGCGATATCAATGGAAAAACGCATAAAAAAAGTATGGACGGAGTTGCAGGGTTTGATCACCAGCCCCTGGCCGGACAAGAAATCTTTTCGGTTTAAAAGCCCGGTGATCCTCGCCAAGGGAGTATCGGCAACCACGGCATCGCCCGCTAAAACGGCATTATTGGACAGGTTAATTATTTTCATTTGGAAGCCAGGAAGGCTATTTGGCGACGAAGATATCTGCGGCAAGCGAAATACCCCTTGCCTTGGCCTCTTCAATAAAACTCGGGATATATCCGGTGGCCTTAAATTCACCGATCACCCGGCCGGACAATTCCACTCCCGACTGTTTAAATAAAAAGATGTCGCGCAGGTCAATATGCATTTCATCTTTCATCCCGGCGATTTCGGTGATCGCCATGATCTTACGGGTACCGTCAATTAAGCGCGCGGTATGGATGATCAAATGCACCGCTGAGGCGATCATTTCCCGGATCGCCCGCATCGGCAGTTCGATGCCGGACATCAGGATCATTGAATCAAGCCGGGCCAGGACATCACGGGTGGAATTTGCGTGCACCGTAGTCATTGAGCCGTCGTGGCCGGTATTCATTGCCTGCAGCATATCCAGGGTCTCGACTCCGCGGCATTCTCCGACGATAACCCGGTCGGGGCGCATCCGCAGGGTATTACGGAAAAGGTCCTTGATCGTCACCGCGCCTTTACCCTCTATGTTGGGGGTGCGCGCTTCCAGGCGAACCCAATGTTCCTGCCGCAGCCGTAGTTCCGCAGCGTCTTCAATGGTGACTATACGTTCATTATTGGGGATAAATTCGGACAGGACATTCAAAATGGTGGTTTTCCCTGAACCGGTGCCTCCGGAAATAATAATATTTTTCCTGGCCAGAACGCTGGCCCGGATAAAATCAGCCATCGGCTGGTTAAGCGTACCGAGCCTGATTAATTCTTCGGGTTTGAATATTTCTTTTTTGAATTTACGGATGGTCAACGCCGGCCCGGTTAGCGAAAGCGGGGGGATGATCGCGTTGATGCGCGAGCCGTCGCTCAAGCGCGCGTCAACCATCGGCACGGATTCATCGATCCTTCTGCCGATCGGCGCGATAATGCGCTCAATGATTGTCTTGAGTTGCTCGTTGGAAATGAATTTTTTGCTGGTAATTTCAATTTTCCCGTTTTTTTCAATATAGATCTCATCTTTATTATTAACCATAATGTCGGTGATTTCCTGGTCTGCCAGAAGGTCCTCCAGCGGCCCCAGGCCAAGCGCTTCATCAATAATCTCCTTGACCAGCTTTTTACGGATCTCGGAGGAAGAAATAAATGTGCCTGCCTCCTGCACCAGGAGGTTGGATACCAAAAGCTCGGCGCGGCTCTTTAATTCTTTGGTCTTATTGGCATCGCTGAATACAGACAGGTCCATGCGCTTGATATTTAATTCTTCGATCAGGCGGTTATGGATCCGGCGCTTCAAAAGCAGGATTTCGTCTATTTCTTCTTCCTTTACTTTCGGCTCTTCCAGAGTGTCCGCCAGCTTATGCTCCTGCCAGAATTCTCCCACGCGCTCAACCGGCGCTTCTTTAAGGCGCACAGCGTCAATCTCGGCGTGTTCAATAAACAAATCCTCTTCTAACACCAGGTCACGGGAGAATTTCTTTAAGGCCAGCGAGATCTTGGCGCGGGGGGAGTCAATTACCACCGGCACTGAACGATTGACCGCCAGCCCGACGATCCTCCCTTCTGAAGGCACCTGCGCGACGATATCTACCGGCAGGTTCACCCTGATTTCCTGCCAGCTGATACTGGAAAGCGAATCCGCGCGGTTTAAGATCACCTTAACCATGGAAAGCGGAAAATGCAAAAACTGTAAAGTATCCAAGACCCATTTAGTTTGATAAATGGAGAGAATGTCCGGAGTAACCACCAAAAGCATCAAATTGGCTTCATTTAATGTTGCCACAAAAGCGTCGGAAAAACTTTTTCCCGCGTCAACCACAATATAATCGTAATCCGGCTTTAAAATAGCAAAAACATCTTTTATGCCTTTGGCATCAATATAAGGCGATTGCTGCGGCCGTAGCAACCCGGCCAGAAAATCGATACCCCAATTGCTGGAAATGATAAATTCATTTTTATCGGTATTTTGCGGGTGTTTTTTTAAGGAATAAACCAAGTCGGCCAGGGTTTTTTGCGCGGAGATGTTTAATATCCTCGCCATATCGCCGACAACTTGCAAGTCAAGGTCGATCAGGCATACTTTCTTATTCTGGTCTTTAGATAGGCATACGGCGAGGTTGGCGGCAAGCAGAGTTTTTCCCACGCCGCCTTTAGTGCTAAAAATTGTGATTACTTTAGCCATCTTAACTGAGGCGATAATCTATCGGTATCTCAATCCAAAGGTCGTCTTTTTCAATTGACGCGGGGAACGGAGGGAAACTGTTAATTTTTTTAACCGTGTTTAAGGCATCCTCATCGAGCATCGCGTATCCGCTGCTCTGCCTGATCACGGCATCCTGAAGCTGGCCGTCATAAGAAAGATGCAGCCCGACTTTTACCGTCCCCTGAAACCCTGCCTGCCGGGCTTCCAGAGGATAAGCCAGGTTATCGATGATCTTTCCCTGCACCACCCGGGCGTAGTCGGCAGCGTAAGGCGGCACCATTTTGCCAGAGCCTATTTCCGTGGTCGGCTTTGCGGGAGCAGTAATCTTGGTTACCGGTTCTTCTTTTTTAACCTTTTGTTCTTCGGCAGCCTTAGCGTCTGTTTTAGGATCTTCAACTTTTTCTTTTTTAGCGACTATTCTCGGCGTAAGAACGATATATAGTTCGGTGTTTCCTTTTTCTCCTACGCCGCCGCCGGACAGAGTAGTTTTTTTACGGAAAAGCCCGCCTACCAAAGGCAAATCGCCTAACCAGGAAGTCTTGCTAACCGTTTCTTCCAGCTTTTGCTTCATTAATCCGCCGACAGCCATGGTTTCTTCATTATTAAGGAAAAGCTCGGTGGAAGCAGCGCGCTTGGTCAAAGGATACGCCTTGGCCGTAGGCGCATTAGCGGCGCCGATGGTATCAGCGGTACCGACTTCGCTTACTTCCATATTCAGGGCTAATTTAATCCTGTCTTTTTCAGTGATCGTAGGTTTGATCTTCAGCTTAATCCCGAATTCTTTATAATCTATGTTGGTTCCCTGGCCTCCGGCAGAAGCCACGGTAGTGGAGAATGTCGGCTTTTCACCGCCGACTAAGAGTTCCGCTTCTTTTCCGCTTTGACAAGCCAGCCGCGGGCGGGAAAGTATGCGCGCCTTGCCCTCCTGCACCAGGGCATCCAGCGTCCAGGCAAATGCCCCGCGTTTAAGCTGAAAAACTCTCCAGATATTATCCAAATTAGTTCCGGTTAACGCAAGCGATCCGACTTCGGTAAAAGTGATCGTACTGCTTAAAGGATTAGTAAAGCCCAGCGTAGAGGTAGCATCCTTATCTAATTCCAATACCTGCACATCAATCTCTATGATGGTTTCTTCTTCTTTGAGCTCTAAAAGATCAACTGTTTTGTCTCTTAATGAACCGAGGATCACGCTGATCTTTTCCCTGTCCTGCGCAGTCTTAATTTTTCCCAAGAGCAGGATCTTGCCTTCATCTTCTTCAACAACGGTCTTTACGTCCGGCAGATTGAGGTTTGAAATAAGATTATCAATGCGGCTTTTAAAATACTCCATTTTTCCCGCCATGATCTTCAGCCCGAAAGAGTGCTCCCCGGCTGTATCCCAATAAACCAGAGTGGTCATTCCCGGCGCCTTAGGCACCAGGCTGAATTCATTTTTCCCCACATTAGTCACATCGGCTATATCGGGATTGGCTACGGCAATACGGGTAAGCCCCTGGGCCGTAATTATCTTTGATTCTCCGAGGTATAATTTAATTTGCTGGCCAAGATTATCCGCAACATATCCTTTAGTGAAAATACTCAGACAAAAAACCAGTGTTGCGAAAACAGTAAACAGGGTTTTTCTCATTTTTGGTCCTTATCAAATAGTAAAACCTTTTCTTTCTTTAGCCCGCGATAAATTTCCACCTGGCCGGTCGGCTCCGGTTCTTTCTTAACTACTGGGGCTTCCTGTTTGGCAGACGCCTGCTGTGCTGCCTGAGGCATAATATGCACGAAAAGCGTATCCCAGTTTGCGGGAGGAATTTCTTCTATGCGCGCGTCGGAAGGCGAACGCAGGACCAGGCGAATCTTACTTTGTTCCTGGACAAAAGCCAGGAGGTTTGATTCCTGCGGCGACAACGCCAGAGTTACCAACGAAGACGATTCTTTAGGCTGGCTAGGCGCGGCATAGCGGCCGCCGCCTTCTCCCTGCGCCTGCATTGAGCCAGTGTCCTGGCCCATAGCTAAAACCAGAATATTCTGAAACAAAGGGACCACTGCCGGCTGCTGCTGTGTTTTTCCGTCTGGCCCCTGCACAGGAATACCCATTAAAGCAATCACATCTAC
>Ga0066640_10001361_pt1 | contig 14617 bp, 16 predicted proteins | sample CryGeyCG2114_020_2_FD_59505 | JGI IMG/M metagenome (GOLD analysis project Ga0066640, IMG submission 59505) | Groundwater microbial communities from aquifer - Crystal Geyser CG11_big_fil_rev_8/21/14_0.20 | ecosystem: Environmental > Aquatic > Deep subsurface > Groundwater | place: USA: Utah... | reverse complement strand
GCGGGCCAAGGCCTGCCGTTGCGACGTCAGCCTGTGTGTCCATGGCCATGGCCCCAGAGTCGCTGTAGTGTCACGCGGACTTCGCGCGGCCCGTCCAATCGCCAGCGCGCGGCGGTCCCGCCCGGCCGGCGGCCCACGTACACCGAGATCCCGGAGCACCGGTTGACCGCGCGGAAGGCGTCCTCGTCCGTCCGGTCATCGCCGAACATGATCACAAGACTCTTTGAAGAACCGGAGCGCTTCATCAGCCATTCGACCGCGCTTCCCTTGTGCCACACGACCGGCGGGCGGATTTCCACCACCCGCTTGCCCCTCGCCACCCTGACAGCGCGCCGCCGGACCCACGGCGCTAGAACGTTTTTCAATTTCCGGTAGAACTGCTCAACATCCGACGGTCTCACGCGCCGCCAGTGGACGCTTAAGGAGAGCCCTTTATCCTCCACGAGGCTGCCGGGCACATCCCGGAGCGCGCGCCGCAGCTGCCCGGCGATGCGGCGCAGGACCGGCCGCGCCCGCCGGGCCCCGGGATGCACGAAACGCACCGACGGGCCGCTCATCTCCAGCCCATGGTTGCCGATATACACGGCGCCGGGAAGCCGGACCAATGCTCGCAGCTGGCTGATGGAGCGGCCGCTGACGATCGCCACGGACACGCCCACATCCCGCATCAGCCGCTGCAGCGCAGCGCGCGAAGCGCCGCTTAAGCCGGCCTGATCCGGATGCCGGCGGATCGGGGCGAGCGTGCCGTCGAAGTCCGTCAGCACCCATTGAATCGGTCGGCCCTGCAAGCGCCGCTCGAAGGCGTTCCACCCGCGCAGGACATGCTGGAGCCTCTCCCGCCGACGACGGTCGGCCATGAGCCGGCCTACTCCGCCGCCTGGCGGATCGTGCGGACCGGAAACGGGATCGTGATCCCCTCCTGCTGATACCGCAGGTGCAGCCGCTTCACGAACTCATGCTTGATCAGGTATTGGTCGACGAACTCCTTGCCCCGCAGAATCACGGTGAAATCGATGCTGTATTCGCCGAAGGTATGGTAGCGGATAAACGGGTCGAATTCGGGGATTCCTCCCGTAACGGAGCGCATCACCTCTTTGCCCACTTCGCACGTCACGCGCTCGACCTGTTCCAAGTTGCTGCCGTAATCGACCCCGATGTTCACCAGGACCGCCAGCTCCTTGTCAGGCAGATAGTAATTCGTGATCAGCGCGCTGCCCAGCTTATTGTTGGGCACGACGACCATGTTGTTCGGCAGCATCCGGATTTTGGTGGCGCGCCAGCCGATATCCTCGACGTACCCTTCCTCGCCGGACTCCAGCTTGATGTAGTCCCCGACGCGCACCGAGCGGGCCATCGTCAGGTAGAACCCGGAGAACACGTTGGACAACGTGTCCTGCAGCGCCAGCGCAACCGCCAAACCGCCAACACCCAGCGCGGTGAGCAGCGGCGTGATCGAGATCCCCATGCCGTGCAAGATCATCAGGAGTCCCAGCACGACAATAGTGATCTTGGCGATGTGGCGCGTGAGGCTGGTCACCGGCATCGCGTGCTGAAACTGGCTGCTGTACAGCACGATCAGATCGCTTGCCAAACCGGCGGCGATAAAGGTAACCGAGATGCAGGCCAGGACGTAGATCGCCCGCACCAGCGCATCCATCAGGTGGGCCGGCAGGCTCCAGAACCCCACCGAGACGTACGCAGCCAGCAGGACGCTCCACAACGGAATGCCCTTGCGCAAGGCACGAATCAGCAGGTCATCCCACTGCCAGGAGGTCTTCTCGGCCAACATGCTGAGCCGGCGGCAGAGAATGCGGCTGGCGAGCTGGCCCACGAGGTAGACCATCAGGAAGGCGACGAGGGAGAAGGCGATCTGCTGAATCCATGGGGGGAATTGGGTCAGGTATTCAAGCGCCATCGTGACTCCTCATGGCAAGGGCGGCAAAAACAACAAAAGCTCTTCTGGCACTATAGGCAGGCCGCGGCAAGGGTGTCAACCAAAACCGCCAAAAACCAAAGGCTCTCCGGGAACCTTCCGGAGAGCCTTGGCGTCAAGCCTGGGGAACGATTAGGTCGAAAAAGACGTCCCGCAGCCGCACGACTTCTTGGCCATCGGGTTTTGGAACTCGAAGCCTCCGCCCATGACGGCGCTCTTGAAGTCGATCGTCGTCCCGTCGAGATAGAGCTGGCTTTTGGCATCGACGATCAGCTTGATGCCTTCCTGCTCAGTAACGGTGTCGTACTGTTTGGGGGTCGCCTCATCCAGGGAAAGCACGTACGTCATACCCGAACAGCCGCCGCCTTTGACGCCGACGCGAAGCCCGAGGTTGGGCTTCTGCTCCTTCTCGATCAGCCGTTTCGCTTCTTGCGCTGCTGCTGGTGTGAGCGTAATCATTTTTTCCTCCTATCAGTCTACAAGCGTGTTAATTATAGCACGATGCCGCGGATGCCACAACCAGACGCCAGCTGAGCGATCAGCGGCTGATTGGCCGGCGGGAAGCGATACCGGCGAAGACCCGCGGGAGACACCCATCGTAACTTTAGTGAATACAATGGCTTAGGCTTTCCTCGTCCAATCCGGCAGCGAAAAACCTGCAACGTCACCCGGCGCTGAGGATAGCGGTGGCGCAAGGTCCCGATGGCCCTCAGCGCTGCGGCCTCAACACCCAGCTCTTCCCGCAACTCCCGCCGCACGCACGCCGTCCAAGTCTCTCCAGGCCGCCGTTTGCCGCCGGGAAATTCCCAATACCCTCCGAGCACGCCGCGGAGACGGCGGCGGCAAACGAGGATGCGCCCATCGCGCTCAATGAGCGCGATGGCGGCGTGGACGCGCACAAGAGACGGCATTATGCCAGGGAAAGCTGCGGCAGCTCTTTCGCAGCGCGCAGCCCTCGCAGCGAGGGGCGCGCGCCGTGCAGACCATCGCCCCGAAGTCCATCATCGCCTGATTGATCGTGTAACCCTTCCCTTTCGGGATCACGTCTTTGGCGAGCCGCCACAGCCGACGCTGCGTGCCGCCGGATTTGGGTGCGCCACGCACTTTGAAATAGCGCGACAGCAGCCGCGCCACGTTGGTGTCGAGGATCGGCGCGTCCTGCTCGAAAGCGAAGCTCAGCACCGCGCCCGCGGTATAGCGGCCGATGCCGTCCATCGCCAGCAGCCCGTCGTAGGAATCCGGGATGCGTCCCGCGTGGTCGCGCAGCGCGCGGCGGGCGATTTGCCGCAGCCGCATCGGCCGGACGTTGTAGCCCAGCGGATACCAGACGCGGCGCAGCTCGGCGGCGCGCGCCTTCGCCAGCGCTTCGAGATTCGGATAGCGCCTGAGGAACTCGTGGTACTTGGGCATGACCCGATCCACCTGGGTCTGCTGGAGCATGACCTCGGAGACGAGGATCTTGTAGGGGTCGCGGGTCTCGCGCCAGGGCAGCTTGCGCTGGTGCACGGCGTACCAAGCGAGCAGGCGGCGTTGAAATGCGCGGAGCGGGCTGGAGGCGGCCATCGACGTGACGCGATCACGATAACAGAGCGTGAGCGAAGCGTCAACGAGACGCTCGTCATGAAGTTGGTGGGCAGCCCAAGCCGCCCACCAAGCTTGCGGCGGGTTTGCGCCTTCTGTTACAATACCCCACGCTTCGACATCGTCGAGCCACGCATGCCCGCAACAGCGTATCGAGCCACCACAGAGCACATTGAAAGCTTGTCGTACAACGTCCGCAGCTTCCGCTTCCGGCTGCAGGAGCCACCGCAACTGCCCTTTAAAGCCGGCCAGTTCATCATCATCAACGTGCCGCACGAAGGCAAGACCGTGAAACGCGCCTACTCCATCGCCTCAGCGCCGCACGAGCCCTTTACCCTGGAGCTATGCATCCAGAAAGCGGAGGGGGGCATCGCCTCGACGTACTTCTGGCAGCTGAAGGAAGGCGACCCGGTGAGCCTGTCCGGCCCGCATGGGAATTTTCTGCTGAAAGAGCCCTTGGACTACGAGCCGGTCTTCATGGCTACCGGCACCGGCGTCGCCCCGCTGCGCTCGATGATCAAGCACCTCTTCCAGGTCAATTTTACCGGCAACGTGTGGCTGCTGTTTGGCACGCGCTACGAGCACGCGCTGTTGTACGAATCGGAATTCAGGTCGCTGGCCGGCCTGCGCCGCAACTTCCACTACGTCCCGACGGTCAGCCGCCCGAAAGAGTGGCATGGCGAGACCGGCCACATCCAGCAGACGTTCCAAAAACACATCACTGACTTCGCGAACAAGGAAATCTACCTGTGCGGGTGGCTGGAGGTCGTCAAGGCCATCTGCAAGGACCTGGAAAGCTTCGGCGTGCCGAAAGAAAAACTCCACTACGAGGAATGGGCCTGACCACCTCTACCCCCAAGCTTATTCGAGTCGGCCACACGCCGGACATGGACGATGCGTTCATGTTCTATGCCATCGCCGCGGGCGCGGTGCCGGTCAACGGCTTCCAGTTCGAGCACGTCATCGAGGATATCCAAACGCTCAACGCGCGCGCGCTGAGTGCCGACCTTGAAATGACCGCGATTTCAGCCGCCAGCTATCCGGTGCTCTCGAAAGATTACTGGATCGTGTCGGTCGGCTCCAGCGTCGGGCAAGGCTACGGGCCGCTCGTCATTTCTCAAACCCCCAAGAGCCCAGAAGAATTGCGAGGTCGTCGCATCGCCGTGCCGGGACAGCAGACAACCGCCTACTTGCTGCTGCGCTTGGCGATCCCTGAGTTCGAGGCGGTGGAGATGCCCTTTGAGCAAGTGCCTCAGGCGGTCCTGAAAGGCGAGGTCGAGGCGGGATTAGTCATCCACGAGTGGCAGCTGACCTACCGGGACGCCGGGCTGCTGCCGGTCTTGGACTTGGGGCTTTGGTGGCAGCAGCAGGCGCACTTGCCGCTGCCCTTAGGGCTGAACGTGATTAAAAAGTCGCTCAAGCGCAAGGTCGCGCAGCAAGTCGCCACGGTGCTGCGCGATAGCATCCTGTACGCGTTCGCGCACCAGGACGACGCGCTCGCCTACGCCATGCGCTACGGGCGCGGCACCGACCTCAACCGCTCGCGCCAATTCATCGGCATGTATGTCAACGAGGAATCGCTCACGCTCTCCAAGCCCTGCCGCGAAGCGCTCAAACTGCTCTTCGAGCGCGCCCATGCCGCAGACCTGATCCCCTCGATCCCCCGCCTGAACGTCATCGAACCGGTCAAAACTAACTAGAGATAGGTCTTCCTTCGGAAGACGTCGGTAGGGCTCACCACCCGATCGAGAAACAGCATGCCGTCGAGGTGATCGATCTCGTGCTGGGCGACGACCGCCTCGAACCCTTCCAGCGTCACCGTAAAGCGCACCCTGAACTGATCCAGCGCCGTGACGCGCACGCGCGCGGCGCGGGCTACGTTACCGGTGAAGTCCGGCACGGACAAGCACCCTTCGCGTCCCACCACCCGGCCCTCGGCCTGCTCGACCAACGGGTTCACCAGGACGATGAGGCCGCGGCTTTCCTTCACCTTCGGATGGCCGGTGGCGTCCATGACCGCAATGCGCGCGCTGCTGCCGATTTGCGGCGCGGCTAAGCCGACGCAGTGCGGCTGACGGCGCATGAGATCGATCATCCGATTGATGAGCGCTCGCACGCGGGTGTCGATTTCATCGACAGATTTCGTGCGCTCTTTGAGGATCGAGTCGGGGAATCGGCGGATGGCGAGAGGCATCGGCAACTGCGCCGGGGCTAGAGAATATCGGTGTCGCTTTGCCGGAGGCTGACTTGCACCTTGAGGCGCTTGGCCAGCTGCTTGAGGTGGGTCTCCAGTGAGGCGGGCGTGCGGGTGGCGGGCACCTCAACTTCAAGTAGCATCATGTACAGCGACGGCCCGCCCCCGGCGCTGCGATGCGTGTGCACGTCGGTAATGTTGAGGCCGGCCTTAGCCAGCGCCTCGGACACCTTGAAGACGATGCCGGGCCGATCCGCGCCGTACACGGAAATCAAGTGGCTCTTGCCCGCCTTTCGCGGAGCGTGACTTTCTTTCTTGCTCAGCGCCTTCAAATGGATCGCGAGGTGGAGCGTACGCTCAAGAGGAACGAACGCCTTGCGCAATGCCTCCGGCGTGAGCTTGGACGGCGTGGAAAAGATCAGCATGATGGCGAACTCGCCTTCCAGGCGCGTCATGGCGGAGTCTTCCAAATTGCACCCCAGCCAGTACAACACTTTCGTCACCCCGGCGACGATCCCAGGCCGGTCCTGGCCCAGCGCGGTCACGATCCACCGTCGCGTCATTGCCCCTCCTTGACGCTTGCGGATGCCTCGCATGGCTCGGCTTCGACTTCGAAGCCCAAGTCCTCGATCATCCGGCGGGCCTCTTCCGCTTTCTGGCCCGAAGTCGTTAGGTATCCTTCCACGAAGATCGAATTGGCCGCATAGAGCACCATCGCCTGCACCGAACGCAGGTTCACTTCCCGGCCGCCCGCCGCGCGGATCTCGCTGGCCGGGTTCAGAAAGCGGAACACGCACAGCACCTTCAGGCACTTCATGGGCGTGAGCAGCTGGAAGCCTTCCATCGGGGTGCCCTTAATCGGGTGCAGGAAGTTGATCGGGATCGAGTCCATCCGCAGCTCGCGGCAGGCGAAGGCCATGTCGAGGATGTCGTCATCGGTTTCGCCCATGCCGATGATCCCGCCGCTGCACGTCATCATCCCGGCCTTGCGCACGTTCTTCACCGTGTCGACCCGGTCCTGGTACGTGTGCGTCGAGCAAATCTCGGGATAAAAGCGCTCGCTCGTGTTGAGGTTGTGATTGACCCAGCCGACTCCGGCATCTTTCAGCTTCCTGGCCTGAGCCTCGGAGAGCAGCCCTAGGCACACGCAGATTTCCAGCGAGTGGTGCCGTCGGATTTCCCGAGTGACGTCGCAGAAGTACTCGATCTCGTCGTCCACCGGCCCGCGCCCGCTGGTGACCATGCAGTACCGTTTGGCTCCGGCGTCGGCCGCGCGCCGCGCCCCCTCCACGAGCTGCTCTTTGGTCATGAGCGGGTACTTGTCGATCTTGGCGCTGGAGATGGACGATTGAGAACAGTAGTGGCAGTCTTCCGGGCACAGCCCGCTGCGCGCGTTTTGCAGCACGCAGATTTTGACCCGCTTGCCGAAATGGACTTTGCGCACCTCAAACGCCGCCTGGAGTGCTGCCGGCACCTGCTCATCGGGCAGCGCGAGGATTGCCTTGGCTTCTTCGCGGGTGATCCCTTGTCCCGCCAGCGACCGCTGGATCAGGTCCGCCCAGTTCATAAGAGCGCCCTCTTCACCGGCTCAGCCGCCCGGTCCCACAAGTTTTCCGAAATCGTTTTCAGGTGCTGCTCCAGCGCCCTGCGCTCTTTGCCGCTGAGCGTTTTTGCATCGGCGCGCCCCATCAGCGCGTCGCTGATCCGGTTGACCGAATCCGCCATCGCTTTAAAGCCCCGCCCCTGAGCATCGAGCCACACGTCGGAGACCGCCAGACCTTTGTAGCGAAACGGCTGCTGGGCATGGTCCAACTCCATCGCGACCCAGATGAACCGGTAGCACTGCGGGTCGGCAAGCTCTTCGCGGCGCGCCGCCCACTGGACCGGCTGCTCAAGCCGGCTGCGGCCATGCAGCGCGCCAGGGTCGAGCGTGATGCGGCCATCAGGCGAGAGGATGAGGCAGGTGACCAGAATGCCGGGGGACATTTCCTCCCCCAGGCCGGAGGACAGAGAGATCTCCGTCATGTCGCAAGGGCAGGCTCACACCGTCGGAGGATCTCGTACAGCGTTGTGCGCTGCGCGGCGTCAAACCCGGATTCCTGGATGAGCGCGATGATTTCATCCACCGCGGTCTTGTTGATGAAGCCGGTCGCCGCGTGGACGTTCTCATCGAAGAGCGTGCCGCCGAAGTCATCGGCGCCGAAGTGCAGCGCGATTTGCCCGGTTTTCTTCCCTTCGGAGAACCAGGAAGCCTGGATGTGGGGCACGTTATCGAGGTACAGCCGCGAGAAGGCGATCATGCGCAAGTAGCGGGTCGGGCCGGCGTGCTGGCGGATATGTTTGTGCAGCGGGGTGTTGCCCGGCTTGAAGGTCCAGGGGATGAATGCGGTGAAGCCGCCGGTTTCATCCTGGAGGTTGCGGACATGGTCGAGATGCTCCATAACGTCTTCGTCTTCCTCGATGTGTCCGAACATCATCGTCGCCGTCGATTTGAAGCCCAGTTCATGCGCCTCGCGGTGCACTGCAAGCCACGCTTCAGCCGGGCCCTTCTTCGTCGCCAAGCGGCGGCGGATGCGGTCCGAAAGAATCTCCGCCCCGCCCCCGGGCAAGGTGCGCTGGCCGGCGTCCTTGAGCTGTTGGAGAACGTCGCGGATGGCCAGGCCGGACACGCTGGCCATCTGCGTGACCTCCGAGGCGGTGAAGAAATGCGGGGTGACGTTCGGGAACCGGCGCCGGGTTTCGCGGATGAGCGAGAGGTAATAGTCCAACGGGATGCTCGGGTTATGCCCGCCCTGCAGGAGGATGGTCGTCGCCCCAAGGTTCACGGAGCGCTGGATGATTTCCATCACCTGCTCGACCGTCAGCGTGTAGGCGTCCTTTTGGCCCGGCTTGCGGTAGAACGCGCAAAACACGCAGTCGGTGATGCACACGTTCGTGTAGTTGGGGTTCGTATCGATGACGAACGTCACGACCGGGTCAGGATGCAAGCGGAAACGCACGAGGTTCGCCAGGTGGGCCAGCTCGAGCAAATCGGCGCGCTGCCACAGCTGCAGGCCCTCGTTGCGGCTGAGCCGCTTGCCCGAGAGGACTTTTTCTTCGATCGCTTCAGAGCAGGTGGTGTGCATGCATGAGCTCCCGGAACCGGGAGATGCCTTCTTCTTCGTCGCGGCTGAGCCGGTAGATGAACTTGCCGAGGTAGTCCTGCAGCTCTTGCGCCGGCAGCTCGAACGTTGCCGAGGCTTCATGGGCGATCACGTCGAGCTGGCGCTGGTTGACGCCGAGCGCACGGCTCAGCGACGTCTCAAGCAGTTTTTTCTCGCCTACGGCGACGTCCTTGCGGATGGCCCACACCGCGAAGACGCACGGCACGTGCTGCCACAACCACCATTCAAACGCCACGTCGGTCTCGAAGGGGTAGTGCACGTTGCTGCGCTTATAGCGCAGCGCCTCATCGCCGATGAGCAGCAGCGCGTCGGCTTCGGTGTCCTGGCGGCGCTCTTTGGAAGCGCTTGCTTGCTGCCGGCGCCGCTCAGAATGGAGCCGCCGCTCGTACGAGGCTGGCACGATCTGGTAGCGCCGCTCAAGAATGAGCCGCAGCAGCACCGCGCTCGTGGACGTATCGTCCGTCACCGCGATCGTCGCGCCCTCAAGCTGCCGGATGGGCTTGCGCGAAAAGAGCAGCACGCTGCGCGCCCTGCCCCGCACCGCAATGCCGAAGGGGCCCACGCGCTCGAATTGGGCTTCCAGCCGGAGGAAATCGGCCAGCGGCAGCAAGCCGGCGGCCACTTCACCGGCGGCGGCGCGTTCGCCCACCTCGCGCGGGGCAGCCTCGGTCACCGCCATGTGCGGGCTCAGTGACAGCCCGCGGAAAAACGGCGTGCTGTTAAGATACGGGACTTTCGCAAGCAGCGTCGTCGTAGACGCGGAGGGTATGATAGAGGGCATCTCGCTCCACCGGCACGCAGCCGGTTTCTCGGATCAGTTCAACAAGCCGTCCGCGGGTGAGGCTGACGGGTGAGGCGGCATCTGCGGCGTGCATGATGCGCTCCTCGCCGATGGTGCCGTCGATGTCGTCGGCGCCGAAGTGCAGCGCCACCGACGCACTTTCCTCGCCCATCGTGACCCAATACGCCTTGATGTGCGGAAAGTTATCCAGCAGCAGCCGGGCAATCGCCACGGTCTTGAGGTCTTCAGTCGCCGGGGTCTGGCGCGCGACGACCTGGGTCTTCCCGGGCTGGTACGCCAGCGGGATGAAGCTCATGAACCCGCCGGTCTCATCCTGCAGCTCGCGGAGCCTGAGGATGTGATCGACCCGCTCCTCGTAGGTCTCCATGTGGCCGTAGAGCAGCGTCGAGTTGGTGGGGATGCCCAGCCGGTGGGCGATGCGGTGGATCTCCAGCCATCGCGGCGCGCCGATCTTAAACGGAAAGAGCGCTTTGCGCACGCGCTCGGAGAACACCTCCGCGCCCCCGCCTGGCAGCGCCGAGAGCCCGACCGCGCGCAACTGCTCAAGGACGTCTTCGACGCTGAGGCGGAACTTCTTGGAGAAGTAATCGATCTCGACCGCCGTCCACGCCTTGATTTGGATTTGCGGGACCCGCTGCTTGATCGCCCGGAACATGTCCAGATAAAACTCCCACTTCCAGTCCGGGTGCAGCCCGGCGACGATGTGCACCTCCCGCAAATCCGGGTGCAGCCGCTCGACGATCTCATGGATCGTCATCTCGTACGCGTTGGGCCGTCCGCGCTTGGTGGCGAAATCGCAGAAGCGGCAGGAGAGCACGCAGACGTTGGAGGGGTTGATCTGCCGGTTGATGACGAAATGCGCGCGGTCGGCCCACCGGGCACGCTTCACCTGATCGGCGAGCCGTCCCAAGCCGATGACGTCGCGCGCTTGGAACAAGGCGAGCGCGTCCTCGCGCGTCAATCGCTCGTGATTTTCAATCTTGTGCGTTACGCGTTCCAGTATTGATGCCATCGTTGGTCGACACGCGCGATGATCGCAGGATCCATTACGACAGGATCCGGGTAGCCGGTCTTGAAGGTCGCGTCGATGCCCATCCGGCCGCGGTACACCGGCCAGGCCCCGTTGAGCTCCGCCGAGGTAAAGATCAGGTCGCGCGCCGGATCGAACCGCGTGAAGATGCCCCATAAGAGGCTTTCGCGGTCTTCCAGATTCACATCCTCGCTGACCACCGCGATGAGCGGCACGCCAGCCAGCGGTTGGGCCGCTACCAGCGCCTTCACCACCTCGCGCCCTTCCCCAGCAACCTGGACCGCGAGCAGCGACCGCTCAAGCAGTTTGGCGCGTTTGATGCGGGGATGGAGCGAGGTTACCTGGGCTTCGGAAATCGTCCCTGCGGGCTGACTGGGCGCGCCGTTGCGTGTTGCGTCCAGCACCATTTTGCTGCCCAGGTTCAGGGTCAAACTCGTGAAATCAAGGGTATCAAAAGGCACCCCGGGAAGCAAGAGGAAGTCCTTCGACGGGTCGAAGTGCTCCCGGATCGCGCGCAGCACCGCGGAAAAATCCCGGGCGTCCACGTCCGCGTCTACCAGCACGACGCACTTGGTGAGTGCCATCTGGCCGGTGCCCAGCAGGCCGAGCGCGGTCTTCATGCCCTCCTTGCCGAACCGGTTGTGGACCGAGGCCACCGCCAGGCTGTGGAACCCAGCCTCGTAGTAGGCCCAGATGTCCCGCAGCTCCGGGTGGATCAGCCGGATCATCGGCAGCATCATCTCCTGCACCGCATCGCCGATGTAGCGGTCTTCTTGCGGCGGCTTGCCCACGACGGCGGCTTGATACACCGGAGACTGCCGGCGGGTCACGGTCTGGATCCACATGACCGGAAAGGGCGCCGGGTGCGAGTAGTGGCCGAAGTGGTCGCCGAAGGGCCCCTCAGGCATCCGCTCATCCGGCGGGACCACGCCTTCCAGGATAATCTCGGCATCGGCCGGCACCGCGGTCACCTTGGTCTTGCCGTACACCAGCGGCACCGGCTTGCCGCGCAGAAATCCCGCGAAAGCCAGCTCATCGATCCCTTCCGGCAGGGGTGCTACCGCCGCCAAATAGTAGATCGGGTCGCCGCCGATGACCACCGCCACCGCGAGCGCTTTCCCTTGCTGCTCCGCCTTCCAATAGTGAAAGCCTCCGCCTTTTTGGATCTGCCAGTGCATCAGCACCTGGTCCGGCCCGATGACTTGCATGCGGTAGATGCCCAAATTGCGCGCATCGGTGTCCGGATCGTGCGTAAGGACCATGCCGCACGTGACAAACCGTCCGGCGTCTTTCGGCCAGCACTTCAAGACGGGCAGCCGGGCCAGGTCTGGGACCTCCTCGACCGCCTGGCAGGCGGCATATTTGACCCGGCGAGGAGACATGGCGAGGACCCGGCCGACCGTGCGCCACTCATCAAGGAGCTTCTTGGGGCGAGGCGGCATCGCGGCTTCCATGAGGCGTTTGAGCTCTGCGCCGACTTGCTGCGGGTGGCGGCCTAGGGCGAGCTCGATGCGCCGCTCGCTGCCAAGCAGGTTGATCGCCAGCGGAACGCCGGAGCCTTTCACGCGCTCAAAGAGGAGTGCTGGCCCGCGCTCTTTGACCACCCGCGTCGCGATCTCGGTGATCTCAAGCTCAGGGTCCACCTCGACGCGCACCGTGGCCAGCTGGTGCTCGCGCTCAAGCACGGAGAGGAACGACTGGAGGTCAGGCATGACAGGCCGGTCTCGGCGGCAACCCCCAACTGCGGGCCGATGTTAGAGGCACCCCCAGGCGAGCGAAGTGTGCGGCTTCAGCCCGGCGAGGCTCGCCGAGGGGCCCGGGCCGAACTGCGAGCGAATCCGCGGGCTCAGCGAGCCGGCAGCGAAGAGCCCTTAAGCCGCGGCCACCTGTCCGATCGCGCCCCAGCCGGGCGCGGAGTTGGTGGCCGCTTCGCTGCAAGGCGAGCGCCCGGAGCCCGCGTCTGAGCGAGCAGGAGGCCGGGCCCCACGAAGGGGGCGAGCCGGAGTGCCGAAGACACCGGTCTCTCATCATTCAAGTGCCTCAGGCTTCCAGGCAGCGGCGGCCTCAAACCCAAGGAGGCTGAGCACCTTGCCGGTGAACTGCTCCACCATCTGTTCGATCGTCTGTGGCCGGTGATAGAAGGGTGGTGCCAGCGGCATGATGATCGCGCCGGCCTGCGAGAGCTTGTGCGCCTGCTCCAGATGGATCGTGGACAGCGGCGTTTCCCGCAGCCCGATGATCAACTTGCGCCGCTCTTTCAGCGCCACCTGGGCCACGCGGGTCGTCAGCGTATCGCCGATGCCGGCGGCGATCTTGCACATCGTCGAAGAGGAGCATGGCAGGATCACGTACGCGTCAAAAGAGGTCGAGCCGGATGAAAACGGCGCGGCCAAATCCTCTTCTGAGAACGTGCGCTTCACGTGTTCTGCGAGGTGATGCTCGGTGAGCCCGGTCTCTTCCTTGAGCGTGTAGCGGCCCCACTTCGACAAGATGAGGTACTTCTCCGCCTGCAGCCGCCGCAGCAGATCGACGCCGAACACGAAGCCTGACGCCCCGGTCATGCCAATGACGACTCTCATCCGCTGCTCCTTAGAGTCCTGCGAGTACGAAACCCAGCACCACAAATCCCAGGATGCCGTTCAATTTGAAGAACGCGAACTCCGGGTTACGGCCGGCCACGGCATGTTGCCACACAAACAGCGCCGCGATGGCGGCCAGCCACCACAGCGCGGCGTCGCCGTGCAGCTGCGTGAACCATAGCAGTGCTAGCGAGACGACCGCGGCGGCGTGCAGGAGTGCTGCGATGATGAGCGCCGGCCGCTTGCCCAAGCGCGCCGGCAGCGAGCGCAACCCTTCCTGCCGGTCGAACGCCTCATCCATCGTGGCGTAGATGATGTCGAACCCGGTCACCCACAGCACCGAAAAGAGCCACAACCACGCGACCCGGCTGAAGGGTGCCAGCGACTGCGATACCGCAAGCCATCCGCCCACCGGCCCCATCGACCATGCCAGCCCCAACCCCAGATGAGCGAGCGCCGTGAAGCGCTTAAGGTAGGGGTAAATCACGAACAGCGCCACAGGGATCGGGGACAGCCACAGGCAGATCGGCGCGATCGCGCCGGCGCTGGCGATGTAGACCAGCCCGGCGGCCGCGGTGACCATCCACGCTTCTGCGCGCTGCATCGCGCCGCGCGGCAGCTCCCGGCGCTGCGTGCGCGGATTGCGCGCATCGATGCGCGCATCGATCACCCGGTTCAACCCCATCGCCACCACCCGGCCGGCGATCGCCGCGAGCAGGATCAACCCCAGTAGCCCTGCGGACGGCCACCGGTGCGATTGAAGCAGCGCGCCGGCAAAGATCAGCGGCAGCGAAAACACCGTGTGCTCCAGCTTCACGAAGCTGGCGTACGTCTTAAACCGACTTGGTGCCAGAGCGATCATCATGGAAGCATCAGCCGCGGGTGGCGCGGCGCCAGGGCCCCCATCCACCCGGTCGGATCGCCGCCGCGCTCCGACACTTCCTTGCCGCCAGCGGCTCGGTCGCAGCCAGCGGCGGCGATAGTCCGCCGGGGCGAGGACGGATAGGGTGGTGCCGCGACAGGACCCGCGGCAAGCTTAGAAGCGATACGTGATTACCGTGTACAGATACGACTGCAGGAACCGACGGTGGCGCACCCTTCCCCGCACCACACGCCGCTGGCCTCGCAGGACACCGAGCCGGCATCCGACCACCCCTCCGGACAGCCCGGCGGTTCGCAGGACCCTGAGTCCTAAAAAAGAAACGGCAGCAGCATCGGCCCGATGGTCTTGGCTAACGGGATCGCTGAGCCGGCCAGCTCCAGCGTGCCGTTTGCAAGATACCCCACGGTGTTGACCGCCCCGCTGAGCAATCCAAACACGGTGCCAACTACCG
>Ga0066640_10001360_pt1 | contig 14618 bp, 12 predicted proteins | sample CryGeyCG2114_020_2_FD_59505 | JGI IMG/M metagenome (GOLD analysis project Ga0066640, IMG submission 59505) | Groundwater microbial communities from aquifer - Crystal Geyser CG11_big_fil_rev_8/21/14_0.20 | ecosystem: Environmental > Aquatic > Deep subsurface > Groundwater | place: USA: Utah... | reverse complement strand
ACATCGTAACTGTCGTGCACATTTTTAGAATTATAAATCATGTCGCCGGAGGCGTTTTCGCTGTTAATCAAAACTTGTGCGCGGCGGGGAATTTCTTCGTCCAACAACTGCAAAAATTTAGTGCGCGATTTTTCGAAAATCTCGTATGAGCCGAGGTCGACCTTCTTCATTTGATCCTCATACTCCTGGCGCGAAAACTGCTTATTCAAAATATTGTACTCTTTGTGGTTGAGATTCCAGCTCATGTAGCAGTTGGCAACGCCGCGGCAGTTGTAGATAAAAGCGGAGTCGCGCGAGTTGTCGCTCAAAATCGCGTACTTACAGTTGTAGGCGCCGACCGAATAGAGCGACTCGTAGCAGAGCTCGGACTTTTCGAGTTGATAGCAGTCGGCAAGATCGCGGCAGCCGCCGATAATCCACTTTGAATAGAAAATATCTTCGCCCGTGGTGTCCACACACAGATACGAATTTTTAATGGCCTCGGAGTGGTTGCAGTACTCGCTGTTCTCTGAATTTTTGAGATAGATGGCGAGGCGCGGGACCTTTTGCTGGAGGGCGGCGTACTGCTCGAAAAAGGATTGGTTGGGGTTTGGGGGCGGGAGCTGCGCGCCAAAGTCCATGGGATCCCACTTGTCGCTCCACCAGCACTCGTTGCAGTACACCGGCCAAGGCGTTTGCGCCGGGTAAATTGAGATGAGATTTTTATTGCAGAGATCGCAGGCGCGCTTATATAAGGTGCGCTCATTGCGCCACGCTAAACGGCGCTGCTGGCGGCACTGGGGGCAGTGGGTCGGGGGCGGCACCTCTATCTTCGCGTAAAAGGCGCGGTCGAGGTTGCCTGCCCCGCCAACGGCGGGGTCGATTTCGAAATGCTGCTTACACGCTCTGCATTGAGGCATGTTGGCATTGTAGCCTCTATTTCCCTCTCAGCAAATCTTCAACAGACTTTCCTAGTGCCGGCATATAACCTGCGAGTCCCTGTTGCGGAGCATAAATCTTACAAGGCTTGCGCGCTTCAAGACTTGGCGTTCTATTATCGCACATCCCATTGCTTAAATGTTCACATACAATCACAGCCGCCCCCTTTGTGGCATCTTGGATGGTCACGAGAGCAGGCTTGCTGATTTCGTACTGGCCGGCGCACTCTACGGGTGGAGTGACAACGCTTTCTGGAGCTTGTGTCATAGTCGTCTTAATTAAAAAATAGCGGGCGCAGCTTAGCACGGAATGTGCTGGGCTGCATGGACTGCAGCAGAGTGCTGGCGCTGAACAGCATTTCGAAGCTCTCTCAATGAGTAATCTGAAGAAGGCTTCTTAGCAATGTAGCCTAAAAGGTTTTGCGACCGCTCGAGAGCTTTTGTAACCTCGGCACGCACATCGAAATATCTATTTGCATCATCTGCAATTTGAAAACTATCTAATGCACTTAATATATACGGATCACTTTTATAAATCTGCTGAAGTTGCACTTTTTGGCGCATTGCAAAACGGATCGCAGCAATAGCGGTCTGCGGATTCAAAAGTCGCAAATATTCGGGCTCTCTATGACGGAGTCGATGGAGCGTTTGGAGGGCTTGAAAAGCTAATTTCCACTGGGCGCTCTCTTGTACAATGAGATAGAGTCCAGCCCTTCGGTTTTCTCTCGGGTTCAACCCTTGTCCTTCTATAAAGCATACGAGTGCCTCTTCTTCACGAAGCTCGCCCGTGCCATCTATAGCATGCTCTATCAGTAATTCCGGTATGATCTCGGCGGAGCCCTCACGTGCAGCCGAAAGTCGAATAGTGCTCATAAAAAAATTTGCAACGACAGTGATCTTAAAGCCAAAATTACAACTTGTCAATATGATATAATCACCTATACGCATGGAGCTTTACGATCAAATTCGAAAAATATCCCTCATATTTTTTGTGGTGCTTGGGCTGGCGCACTTTGTTGCTGGCATGCTCTATGTGCAGGGGTACTATCTGCCGGGGAGCGGGCTGGCGAATCGGGTGCTCTTTATTCCCCTCTTGTTGAGTCTGTTTTCCTATCTCTATGCGGGCGCAAAATATAATCAAATGAAAGATAGGGAGGGTTCCGGCGCTGGGGGGACCGCGGCAACGCTCTATATGATTGTGGGAATTGTCGTGATTCTTGGCATGATTGCCCTTGAATTTTTGCTGCCAGACGCGCAAACTCCTCTCCTATGAAAAAAGTGATTGCCTTTGGAACATTTGATCATTTTCATGCCGGCCATGAGTCGTATTTGCGGCAGGCGCGGGAACTTGGCGAACATCTCACCGTTATTATTGCGCGCGACGAAACGGTCGAGCGGCTTAAGGGGCGGCGTCCCGATTATTCGGAGCGCGAGCGGCGCAAGGCGGTGATGCGGAGCGGAATTGCGGAACGCGTAGTGCTGGGCCAGCACGGCGATAAGTATGCGGTCTTGCTTAAATATAAGCCGGATGTAATTGCGCTAGGATACGATCAATTTGCATTCACCATCCGCTTGAAAAAGTTTTTGATCGATAACGGTATGGATGCGAAGATTGTGCGACTCGAACCGTACAAGCCGGAGGTGCATAAGACGTCGATTATACGGACGCAAAAACTGGCTGGATTGGAGCAGGCAGTGTAGAGGCGGCGCGAATCAGGGGGGCGGGAGGATTGCCGCGGCTAAGCGGCGCTTGTTTGCCGTTGCATATGGGCACATCATCTTTAGGCACTCGCCTCGGCGCATATTGCCGTGACACGCTTTCGATCCATTTTGTGCGCGCGAAATTAAACAGCTCGCGTTTGTGTTGCATACTTCCCATCCATCTTATGCGCAATATCGTGATGGCCCTTGCAGAGCGGCGCGATAAAGTACGGATTGTGGCTTTGTGATACCGCAAAGCGTTGAGTGTGGTGCAGGTTTGCAGCCGGTTTGATGCAGCCGGAAATCGAGCACACCGTGCCAAATTCAGCATGAATGATTTTGCGAATCGCAGCGGGAATGTGCCGCGAAGTCCGTTTGCCGATATTTTTCTCGACTTCTTCTTTTTCGTTTTGCTCGAGCGCAATTTTTTGTTTGGTATCTTCGATTTTTTCATCGCGCTCAACCAGCAGTTGCAGCAAGATTTGATTGAGGTCGAGACCTTTGTTGAGCAGCTCATGCAGTTTGGTTTTGAGTCGCGGAGAGAGTGCGGCGAGGAGGTTGAGGTCGGCAGCAGAAATTTGAGCGGTGCCATTAGGATCATTTGTAGTCGGCATACCCAGAACCAAGTTTTTTGAAGCAGCAACATTTTTCTCCGCAGTATTATTTGTGCTTTCAAACTTTTGACTGAGTTCATCCCCACCTGTGCGCTCATCCCCGCCTGCGCGGGGACCGCTTTGTACGGGCAAAGAATCTTGGCCCGTTTTTGGCTCAAATAAGCCATCCTGGATTTTATTTTCATCGTTTTGTTGCGCCGCTGCAGTTTGAATTTCCATTTCATTTTTCGCATACTTCACATCTCGCACAAAAGCATCGATCGCGGCCTTTGAGAGTTTTTGCACAGCGCGCGCAAGCTCCGTCTCATTTTCTTTTGTAGCAATCGATGCAACACGAATTAATTTGTTGTGACTAACTTCGCCATTTACTAAAAGCGCATGCAACTGCGGCAATTCTTGAAATTTGCGATCCAAACGCAGCACAACATCAACTTGATCGCGACTCATCCCTGCAAGTCTCGCCGCGAATTCATAAATGGAATAAAAGCTGCGCTTCGCAAGAAATTTGCGCTGTTCAAACAATTTACGGCGCTCGACCTCCGGCAAAAGTCCGGCAAATTTGCGCCGCGCTTGCAATGCCTGCGCGCCATACATTTTGCAGAGTGAGTAGAGATTTTTGTCGGTGAGTTTTTGATGATTGTTGCTTTGAGTCGCTATATCGCCCCCGCTGAGATCGCGGAAGTGTAAAGCTGTTTTGGAGCTATTTTCTGTCACAAATTGTGAATTTTTCATAATAGAATCGAAAGATAAAAAATATTGTATACGCAGTAATTAATTGCCCAACTGCATACTCAAATTTTCCCTTAAACAAGCCAAAAACTCAACGAATCCGGCTGGCGCAATGCTGTCAAATTGTGGCGCAGCGCAACTCGGAAACGGCTTGCATAAGCCATCTTATAAAATTGCCGCGGGAACTGAAAATTAGAATGTTGTAGTGTAACAAAACTGCAGCGTCCCAAACAACTCCCGCGTAAAAATAAAACTCCAATGTTGTAGAGTAACAAAACTGCAGCGTCCCAAACAACTCCCGCGCAAAAACAAAAATCTCAATGTTGTAGAATAACAAAACCGTATAATTTAAAAAAAATGCATAGTAAAGCCTCGCATCCAAACCAAAATTCCAATCTTTTAAAGAGATAGCGGCTGTTCGCGGCATTTAGAGCATAAAACGTCTATTCATACGCTAGGAAAAATTAGCAGGCGCGAGTACGGCCTAAACGTGTATAATGGGCGCATGAATCCGTTTGAGAAGGCTTGGGAAAATCTTTCGCGCAATTGGATTACCGCACTCCCCGCGATAATTATTTTGGCCGTGGTGCTCATGTTGTTTAACGGCCTGCTTGGCGTGCACCAGCAAACAAACGCCACGCTGGAAAATTTACAAAACAAGTTTTCGATTACGATATTTCTGCGGAACGACGTGGATGAATTTGCTGTAAGCAATCTGATTTCTAAACTGGAGGCGCGTGCCGACGTAGTGCGGCCCGTTCTCTATACCTCAAAAGATCAGGCAAAAACTTTTATTCAAAATGCATTCTCGCTCAATGCGGAGACACTCCAAGATTACAATCTCTCGCTACCGCCAAGCCTCACCATTACACCCACGAAACCGCAGCATGCCGGACGCATTCAAGCCTACGTGCAAAGCGAGGCGCGTAATCTGCTGCACGACGTAAATGCAAGTCAGACCACACAAGAGAGCGTCACCACACAAATGAGCGAATTTATTCAAAATATCGAGGCGACGACCCAGCGCGCGCTCATATTTTTTATTATCTTTTTTATTGTTGCCGGCACACTGCTGATCGCGAGTACCATCTATTTAACCCTAAGCCACCGCCACAAAGAGATTGTCATTATGAAGCTGGTAGGCGCACACTTTGGCAGCGTGAGCGCGCCATATATTTTAGAAGGAATTCTCATCGCACTTGCGGCCTATGTGCTGAGTGTAATTGGAACAAGCGCATTTGGCTTGCTCGACTTAAGTGCACAACTGAGCCTGAATGCACTAGTGCTTGAGCTGGCCGGAGTGCTGCTTTTAGGAAGTTTTGTAAGTTACCTCACCAGCTACTACTATCTCTCTTCATGAAATTTAAAAAGTGTTCGGCAATTATTTTGCACGTCGTACGGCGCGGAGAAAATGACCGCGTGCTTACCGTACTGACAGACCGATTTGGGCTGTTACGCATTATTGCAAAAGGTGTCCGCACCATTCGCAGCCGGCGAAACTATCACATCGATCTCTTTAATCATGTTGCACTCGAAATTCAAGAGACCGACCGTGCGCTGTATCTTCGAGAAATTACAACGATTGAGCGGCATGCAGGCTTGGCGCGCATGCCGGATCGCTTTGCAAGTGCATGTCTTATGAGCTCTTTTATTACGCGTACGCTCCCCTTCGATACGCCGCAAGACGAGCTCTTTGATCTAACGCTCAAGACTCTGACACGACTCCACGACGCCGAAGATACAAAAGAAATTCTGCTGACCTACTTTTTAAAGGCGGTCCGCGGTATGGGGCTGCTGCCCAACCTGCTCACCAAAAACACGCTTCGGCGCGAACTCTTTGCAACGCTCGATACACTCGATCCTCAGTTTACTTTGAATGCGCGGCGCACATTGGGAATTTTTTCGAGCTGAGCCAAAATCTTTTCGAGCTGGTCGAGGTTGGAAATGTCGATGGTGTATTCGGTACGCGATATGCCGCCGGCCACTTTGTGATCTGCCACCTCAATAATATTGGTCAAAAATTTTGCAAAGACATTTGAGATATCGCGCAACATACCGATGCGATCGTCGGCATGTACACCGATTTTTACGGAAAAGTTTTTATCCGCGGGACGCACAGGCACGATGCGCGCCGGATCGCTCTTGCGAATTACCGGGCATGTTTGGATATGAATCGAGACGCCGCGGCCGCGCGTAATGTATCCAACGAGCTCATCGGTTGTGCTGGCATCGCAGCACTGCACAAAGTGATATGGCACCTGCCGCTGACCGGCGACGAGCAAGATGCGCTCGGCGGTGTCGTTGGCGTGCTGCGCAGCTGGCTGGGCTGGTTGCTGACGGATTGCACGCTGCTGGCGCTCCTCTAATAGCTCGTTGAGCGAGAAGATTTTTCGCAGCACCGCACTTGGCAACACCGCGCCGCGCCCAATTTCGCAAAGCAGTTCGCGGCGCTCTTTAAAGGTAAGATTGCGCTGATCATAATGTTTGAGTGCCGAAAGGGTGACATCGAGCGGCGCCTTGCCCCACTGGCGAAGTTTTTCGTTCATAAGTTTGCGGCCATGGCGCAAGTGCTTCTCTTCATCAAAGCTGCGGAACCAGGCGCGGATACGGTTACGCGCATGATTTGTCTTTACAAAAGAAAGCCACTGCTGATTTGGAGCCGCATTTTTACGTGTTGTAATGTCGACCACTTCACCACTCTTTAACTCATAATCCAGCGGTACAATGGTGCCGTTAACGCGCGCCGCTGTGCAGTGATTTCCAATTTCGGTATGCACTGCGTAGGCAAAATCGATCGGCGTTGCGCCGTGCGGCAAATCTTTTACATCACCGCGCGGGGTCAGTACAAAAATTCGGTCTTGAAATGTATCTGAGCGAAGATTTTCGAGCAACTCTTGGTTACTTACAATCTCCCTGCCGATCTCACTAATACTGGTAATCCATTGGTGTTGCTCATGAAACTCCTGTCCGCTGGAACGGCTGGGCTGCTCTCCATGAAATGCAAAATCGCTCAACAGTTTTGCATGACTTCCGGCCGAACTCGGAATAACGCCCTGCTCTTCGTAAATCCAGTGAGCCGCCACACCGTACTCGGCCTCTTGATGCATCGTCTCGGTCCGGATTTGAATTTCCGTAGGCTGAGAATGATCTTTGGGACCAAGCCCCACAAGCGTGGTGTGCAAACTGCGGTATCCATTTACTTTTGGAACGGCGATATAATCTTTAAAGCGGTTCGAAAGCGGCGTGAAGTGGTTATGGAGAATGCCGAGTGCGGTGTACAAGTGCCCAATATACGGCGTGCCGTGCTTGTAAATGTCGGGCAAGATAACGCGCATAGCAAAGACATCGAAAATTTCGGTAATCGAGTTTTTATTTTTCCGCTGCATCTTGCGGAAAATCGAGTAGAGGCTCTTTACCCGTCCGTCGATGCGCGCCTGAATCCCCTCTTTTGCAAAAATTTCGAGCAGAATGCGGCGTGCGGTATCGATGTACTGCTCGCGCCAGCGGTCGGTCTTTGCAATCTGCTGCTGGATGTCTTTATATGTTGTTGGAGCGAGATATGCAAAACAGAGCTCCTCGAGCTGGCTCTTGAGGCGGTAAATACCGAGCCGCGATGCGATTGGCGCATAGATGTAGAGTGTCTCTTGTGCGATGCGGGTCTGCTTATCGGGGCGAACGTGCTGGAGCGTTCCCATGTTGTGGAGGCGGTCGCACAGCTTAATTAAAACAACGCGGAAATCTTTTGCCATGGCCAAAAAGAGTTTGCGCAGATTTTCCACTTGCGGATCGTTGAGTTTGGAACGCACTTTACTGAGCTTCATCATACCTTCGCAAAGACCACGCACGTCGCTGCCAAAGGCCTCTTCAATTTCATCGAGCGTTACGGGAGTGTCTTCGGCAACATCGTGAAGCAGGGCGCCGATAATAGTATTTTCGTCGGGATGGTACTCGAGCAAAAGCTGAGCAACTTCCAAAGGATGGATTATATAAGGCTCACCAGAAAAGCGCTTTTGATCTTTGTGTGCTTCTGCAGCGAACTCGTATGCGCGAATAACGCGGTCTTCATCGAGCGTCGGCAGGTATGATTTGGCACTGGCAATAATTGAATAAAGCGTCTCCATAAGCAGCAAAAAAGCATTTTAGTATATGCTAAATTGTGCCGTAAATACAAGCAATAAGCCACGCAGATAGTTATAGGATTTTCCTACTGCCCACCCGGGCCGACCTCGAATCCACCGCCGGGCTGTGTAATAAAATCGCGCTCGGTGGTTACATCAGCAGGATGTACCGGCAATCCTGTACCAACATTGGGTACACGGAAGCTCCCCGGTGCCGTCCCCAGCGAACTTGGGGGTCTTTGATCTGAAGCGGCACCGCCGGTTGGGACGTCAGCGGCACCGCCAGTTGCGCCCTCTGGTGCCCCCACTTCCCCATTTTCAGCCGGCGGAGGAGCGACTCTCAAGAGATCAAGATCTATATTTGGTACATCAAAGAATTTAATACCTTGCACGAGGCTCTCTTCATTTAATTCTATAGCCCGAATTAAAGCGGCGATGCGTGGCAGTGCATCGGTATAGAGCGATTGAATCTTTGCAAGCGCCTGGAAGCGGGCACGCAGACCTGCCTGCTGCTGTGTCACGATAATAAATTCATCCAAAAGCGACTGCGTCAGCTCTGCATTCAGCGCATCGAGCTGCTCAAAAAAATTCTCATCTAAAATTGCCTCTTCCTGACGCCCCACTTCAAAGGCAGAACGAATTTGAGCGATTTCTTGATTCAACTGCTCGAGATTATTCGTTCCTCTCATATGCAAGAGCCGCAAAAGTGCAACATGCGCGCGCAATTTCGCACGGCGGTCGGTCGTGCCGGCAAGCAGCTCATCGATATTTACCTCAAAGGCATTTTTCATCTGACGGAATGTCAGAATATAATCCACAATTCTGCTCTCTTGCTGTCGCTCGTCGCCAACCGCAACGGTCGCTTGCAGACCCGTACTGCCAATACGTGCAAGCCTTTCTTCTGAGACATCACCTATCTGCCGCACCGCATCGAGTCCGGTTTCGTCAGGTACTTCGGGCTCTTCATCGCCAATTGGCGGGATTTCATCGGCGCCGCGGTCACGCAAAAAATCTAATCCAAAGCGCGCTCCCAAAAAGAGCACAACAATTAATCCCAAACAGCCCAGCCCATAAAAAATGTGCCGGCGTCCAATATTTAACTCCTCCAAAATTTCGACCACTCTATCTCCAAAACCACCCTCCTCTTCAAGATGGGCAGGCTCCGCGCCTTCTCCCTCGGCACCTCCAATAATCTCTTGAGCTGCCTGCTTTGTCTCGGCCTGCTCATTTTCAATGAGAATCTCCTCCTCTTCTTTATCTTCGGCCTCATCTACAATTTCACCTTCGATTGGCTCGCCTTCGCTTTCGCCCTCGCTCTCGCCCTCACCTTCACCACCCTCAGCCGGCCCTTTCGGCCCGTCCGATAAAAAGTCTAAAAAAGACTCCGATGATTCCGCGGGCTCAACAGGCTGAGCAGCAGAAGTTTCGGGTGACTGAGGCTGCGGCTCTTCCGCTTTTTCTTGGGGCTTTTTTTGTGATCGGTCATCAGCCATATCTCTTTATTTTATCACAAAAAATCAATAAAAAACAGGCATGACAAGAGACTAAACAATACGGAGAAGCTGTTCGTTGTCAACGGGTTTCCCTTGGAGAAACTTGCAATAACAGGTTAATATTGCCGACCGAAAGCGGCGTACTGCCTAAATCCCTAACTTTATCTTTATGTCTATACCTGTTATCGCTCTTATTGTAGCTGGCGTATCACTTCTCTACGCAGTTATTCTTTCTTATATTGTACTGGCCTACGATGCCGGCAACGACAAAATGCGCCAGATCGCAGGCTTTATTCAAGATGGAGCAAAGGCCTATCTCGGCCGCCAATCCACAACTATTGCAGTAGTTGCAATTGTTGTTTTTTTAGTGCTCATCTTTGCCTTTGATGCCAACGGCTTTGCATTAGGTGCCGGCTTCTTAGTGGGCGCCTTTTTCTCGGGCTTGGCCGGATACATTGGCATGTCGATCTCGGTCCGTGCAAATGTACGCACTGCACAAGCAGCGCACACAAGCCTTGCACATGCGCTTAAAGTTGCATTTCAGGGCGGGGCGGTAACCGGATTTTCGGTGGTCGGTCTGGCACTGCTCGGGGTAAGCGCCTTTTATCTTATCTTCCAAAAAGTAGGCAATACGCCGCTTGTCGATGTACCGAATCTCCTCATTGGATTTGGATTTGGAGCATCACTCGTTTCGCTCTTTGCACGTGTTGGCGGCGGTATCTTTACCAAAGCCGCAGATGTAGGTGCAGATATTGTTGGAAAGGTTGAAAAAGATATTCCGGAAGATGATCCGCGAAATCCTGCATTTATTGCAGACAATGTCGGTGACAATGTTGGAGACTGTGCAGGTATGGGTGCGGACTTATTCGAAACCTATGCAGTAACTTTAATCTCGGGAATGATCTTGGCGGCAACTGTTATCGAAACACAAGAGAGCATCGAGTATCCCCTTGTGCTCGGTATTGTTGCGATTATCGCCTCTATTATCGGAAGCTTCTTTGTACGTCTTGGCGAAAGCAAAAATATTATGGGCGCGCTCTATAAAGGGCTGCTTGTTACAGGTGTACTATCGGGTATCGGCTTTTATTTTGTTACGCGCTACACCCTCAACGACAACTATATCTTTGCAGCTGCTATTGTGGGACTTCTTGTCACCCTCGCGATTACAGTTATTACCGAATACTACACCTCTACCGAATATAAGCCGGTTAAAGATATCGCCCGAGCGAGCGAGACCGGTGCAGGAACAAATGTTATTACCGGCCTTGCGGTTGGTCTGCAAAGTACACTGATGCCGGTGCTCGTAATTGTTGCTGCGATTTTAGTTGCATACTACCTTGGTGAAAAATCGACATTGGCAAACGGAATCTACGGCATTGCGGTTTCTGCAATTGCCATGCTCTCTACTACCGGCATGGTCATTGCCATCGACTCGTATGGTCCTATTACCGACAACGCAGGAGGCATTGCCGAGACCTCTGGTTTAAAGAAAGAAGTACGCGAATCGACCGATGCGCTCGATGCTGTGGGCAATACGACAAAGGCAGTCACAAAAGGCTATGCTATCGCTTCTGCGGCACTCGCTGCAATTGTGCTCTTCCAGGCATTTACGCACGAGAGCGGTGCAGAGCTCGTCTTTGATATTAACAATCACTTTGTAATTATCGGTCTCTTCATCGGCGGCATGCTGCCATTCCTCTTCTCTGCGTCTGCAATGTCTTCGGTTGGAAAAGCCGCACACGCAGTGGTTAAAGAGGTCCGCCGCCAATTTAAAGAGATTAAGGGAATTATGGAGTACAAGGCACAGCCGGACTACGGAAAGTGCGTTGATATTGTGACGAAGGCTGCGCTCAAAGAGATGATCTTCCCGGGACTGCTCGCAGTACTCTCTCCGCTTATTATTGGTCTGCTTTTTGGTCCGCTGGCACTTGGCGGTTTGTTGGCCGGCGTAATTGTGAGTGGCTTCTTGCTTGCGCTCCAAATGAGCACCGGCGGTGCGGCATGGGACAATGCTAAGAAGTATATTGAGAGCGGCGAGTTCGGCGGCAAGGGTTCGGATGCGCACAAGGCGGCTGTTGTCGGTGACACGGTTGGTGATCCCTTTAAAGATACCGCAGGCCCTGCACTCAATGCACTCATTAAAGTAATTAACACGGTTGCACTGATTATTGCTCCGATTATTGCAGGCACACATCTCTTTAGCTAAAAAACATTCCTGTTATGGCAGACCTTCATGTTACCGTTGAAGCGATTCAAGGCAACGACGCTGTGCTCAAAAACGGCACCGTAGAGTTGCGTCTGCCATTGCAGTATCTTCCAAGCGGCGTTCGGCTGGGTGAGGCACTTATTCTTAAAACTGCACCCGCAGCCGAGGTACAGCAAGATCAGTACGAGAATATGAGGAGGCTTTTGGAGGAACTGATAAATTGAATAATCAAGCACCTCCAAATTCCAAATACCAAACAAATTCCAATTAACAAATTTTCGAATTAGCTAAAACTCCTTTCTTTGATTTTTGGTGCTTGGATGCGCTTGGAAAGCTTTACCTATTTCTCTTCCTTCTTCCCTTCTCCCTCTCCCTCCTTCTTCTCACCTGCTGCTTCACCTTCAGCTACCTCAGCTGCTTCTTCCGGCTTCTCTTCTTCAACCTCCTGTCGCGGTACCGATACCTTTACAACAGTCTCTTCGGGCTCTGCCAAAATTTCAACTGTGCTTGGCACCTTTAAATCTTGCACGTGAATTGAGCTATTCAATTCTTCTAAGCCGCTCACATCGACCTGAATCGAGTGAATAAGATCTTTTGGCAAACACTTAATTTCCAAGCTGTGCTTGTTAACCTCCAAAGTACCTCCAAGATTTTTGACGGCCGGCGCCACACCGATAATCTCTATCTTAATCTCAGCTGTTACCTCTTTATTCATATCGACATGCTTGAAATCGATATGCGCAATTTGATCGGTTACTGCATCGTAATCAACATCATGCACAAGCACCGGATACTTCTTCCCATCAACTGAAAGCTGAATAACCGTGCTGCTTCCCGCCTTCTCATAGAGCTTTCGAAAGGTCTGATAATCAGCAGTTAGGTGCATATTTTTCTGCCCTTGACCATAATATACAGCAGGTATACGTGATTTGCTCCTCAGGCGCTTTGCCTTCTGTTGGAGATCGCGCTGCTCTAATTCCAGGACGATATCTTCTTGGGTAGTAGCGTTCATAGCGGGCGTATTATAGGTAAAGCGCTCGCTTCAGGCAAGTCGAAAATTCCATAGCAAATCAAAGGCCCCGCCGGACCCCGTTTTTACGGGGGAGCCGGCAGGGCCTCAGTGATCGGGGCGACTATTGTTGAGCCCCAACTTCTTCCTCATTCAAGGCTTCGTACATGCGGTTAGCAACTACCATACCTTGAGCACGATCTAATTCACCATCTGGGGTGAAGACATCTTCTGTTGTAGATGTAGAGACCATGATATTGCGGTCGCGGATGAAGTCGATCGCCTCAGCATATGGGTGATCGGCTGGTACATCCGATGGCAATGGAAGGTCTTTTACAGGTTCAACATTTTCGTCCTTCAATACTTCGTACAGAAGCTGTGCAGCTTCAGCACGAGCAGCTGGCTGATTCGCTGGTTTCGGAGCATTCAAGAGAATGTTCACACCGCGCTCTTCAAGCTCAGCGACACAACCAGAAGCCCAGTGTGATACACCTGGTGCAGTTGTTGGAACTGCATCTTCTGGATCGGTAACCTCTTGGAATTCGATACCTGCAAGGCGGCACGCGCGGACAGCAACTGCCTCGAGCGTTTCTTTACCTGCTGGGTTAATCTTATTCTCATCATTACGAGCAGTGAGTGTGCGGTCAAGCGCATTCATTGCGTGAGGAGCGTACCAAACTGTAGTGTCGGTGATATCAGCAGAAGGGATACTACCGTCTTGCACCTTCGCAGCAACGTCGCTGTTCAATGCAAGTACTGTAGCAAGCACATCTTCTGCCTTCGCAACGAGCTCATCTTCTTCAGCACCTGCTGATGCGAAGTTTACGAGTGTTGTAAGCTGAGCATTGATTGACTCTGCACCGTTCTCACTTGGAGGTGAGCTCACTAATGCATTAGCAACGTCATCAACTGTCTTCACCAATTCATCAGGAACTAAGCTGCGAATCTCAGTAAGCTTTTCGGCAACTGGGTTCACACGATCGATGATTGCATTCTGACGGCTCTCATTAACAAGAATTGCAGTGTTGTTCAAAGCCTTTGTAATACCTTCGTTACTATCAAAAGCAGAAAGCTTCGACATCGCATCTGCATACTTCTCATTAACTGCAGCAAGTGACTGTGTTGCAGAAGTAAGTTTTTCGGTCAATTTCGCGACCTTGTCAGTTACTTCCTTCAACTGAGCCTCAAGACGTTCAATGTATGCCTTCGTATCATCGTCAAGGGCATCGCGGTCGCCGATCTCATCGAGACCGTACTGCGATTCGAGACGTGATCGTACCTTATCCTTCAAAAGGTCATCGGTACCAAGGAAGTTTGCATTAGGACCTGGGCCACCGGAAGCCATAAGAGCGAAAAGTTTACGAGCAACTTTTTCTACACGCTCAAGGTCGCCGGCATCACACGCCTCAAGACCGATATTGAGCAAGTCGCCAACTTCTTCTGGTGGAGCACCAAATGGGCTATTTTGCTCAGCTTCGAAGCGGCGAATACCCATCTCGAACATCTGACACTTATTGCCCTGCTCAAAGTGCTGACGAATCTTATCTTCGATCTCGTGAAGTTCACGCATCAAAGGTTCAACACTCAACAGACGGCGAACCGGAGAGTCACAATCAAGTGGTGGTGGTTCCATAGGACCGAACATTGGGCCGTGTGGACCTTGTGGGCCTGGGCCAAAACCGCCTGGAGCTACTGGACCTGGACCACGCTGTGCAGTTAATACAGAGTTGAAACCAAACTGAGCACCCTGCTGGAACTGTTGTAACTTCTCTTGTGCCTTACGGAGGAAGTCATCGTTCCCGCCGCCGAATTGGTCGAATCCTGGAGGAGG
>Ga0066640_10001350_pt1 | contig 14681 bp, 11 predicted proteins | sample CryGeyCG2114_020_2_FD_59505 | JGI IMG/M metagenome (GOLD analysis project Ga0066640, IMG submission 59505) | Groundwater microbial communities from aquifer - Crystal Geyser CG11_big_fil_rev_8/21/14_0.20 | ecosystem: Environmental > Aquatic > Deep subsurface > Groundwater | place: USA: Utah... | reverse complement strand
CGGAAAATTCCACCAGCGTTACCGGCGCATTAAAATCACCGCGCACATGATCTTTTTTGGTAATGTCAAAATTCTGGACCGTTGTTCCCGCTGTGTTTGGGTTTATTGAAGGAGAAGGATTAGTGTCGTTGTTGCCAACGTTATTTTTGGCAACCGCATTTTGATTAATGTCTTCGGCTTTTGCTTGATTCGACTTAAATAATGATGAGGCAAAGAAAACATTTAAAATCAAAGAAAAAACGCTGAAACTTATTAAAAAACCAAGCCAAAAATTGATTTTCGGAGATAGGGTGAATATTGATGCTGTAGAATTTACTGGACCTTCCGATTGCAACGGTGTTTCCGATCGTTCTGGCTCGGCAGCTGTTCCAATTTTTTCCATTGTGTATTCTCCGGTTTTGGTAACAACGGCTTCAATCTCCGATTCGCTGATTTTTTGTTCATCAAAAACTACGGCGGCTTTTTTGGATTCAAAATTAACCTTTGCTTTTAATATTCCTCCTTTGCTTTGTATTTTTTCCTCAATCAAAGCGGCGCTAGACGGGAAATCCATGCCTTTAATTCTATATTTTAGTTTGCGCATATGTATCGATTAATATATTTAATTTCATTCCTCTTTCAAAATATAATCAATTTCGAATTTGATTACCCACATTACAACTGCCGCTTCCTCCGCCGCAGCCGCAGCCAGTTGCTCCCGAAGGAACAAGGGAGGGATCGTTTGTGTTTAAATTTGCCGCGACAGTAGTTGCCGATCCCGATACGGGAACGTTGGAACCGACCGTCTTATTTTTTTCCACCACCTCAATAACACCCGAAATCATGCCCATCCAGCAGCTGAATTTGTACTTTCCGGCCTTTGTCGGAGTGAATTCTTTAATGCTGGTCGTTCCGGGCGTTAGGTCAATTTGGCCTTCAAACAAGCTGCGAGAGATAACGGCATTGGTACAACCGCTAGTTCCGGTATCAGTCACTTCCCATCGTACCGGCACGCCAACGGCTACTTTAAAATAATTCGGTTTATATCCGTTTGCCGAGGCTTCCATTTTTATTATTTGCTGGCCATTAACCACTGGGGGCAATCCGCTGTCGCTAGACTGATCAGGATTGTTGTTGTTTACCGAAGATGCTTTGGCCGCAGCTAAGTTACTAAAACTGGGAGCGCCAAGAACATTTAGCTGAGCGTTGATATTATAGAGAGCAAAAACCAGAACCACGATTCCGGCTACCTTAAGAAAACGCTGGGTTAGATTTGGGTTTTGAGAAAATTTGACGCTGGAAAGCCCAATCGCCAGTAAGGGGCCGGTTGTCCCTAAAGCAAAGAAAAACAAAATCAAGGCGCCCTGCCAAAAACTGCCCGAAAGCAACGCCAGTCCCTGCGCGGTCAAAGTAAAGCCGCAAGGCAATAAAAAGGTCAAAGCGCCCATTACGGAAGGCATATAGCGGCCCTGAAATTTGGATTCGTCAGCCACGCGGCGCGTGATAAATTTAGGCAAAGAAATTTGAAACCGCTGCAACGAACGAATCCCAAGCATCTGTAAAGCCAGCATTATCATCAAAACGGAAACCGCAATAACCAGTAACGATGTCCAAGTCAAAGATATTTTGAGCGTATTCCCCAGTGCTCCTAAAATGCCGCCAAAAACGGCGTAAGAGGCCAGCCGGCCGGCATTAAACATAAGGTGCGGCTCCATCTTCTTCATTGTCGAAGCGCCATCGGAATACTTTTCTATCCACTGTTTGGACATCGACAGAATCAATCCTCCTACCAGCGCGGCGCAACTGGAAAGGCCGGCCAGAATGCCGAACAAAAAGTAAGTGATCAAAGCGGAGTTGGAATTAACGCTAACCAGCGAGCTTAAACCGGATCGGATTAAAACAAAAAAACCGATTATTAACGTTAAGGCGATGATTATTGTTTTAACTGTCTGATTTTTGGGCGATGTTTTTTCCTTAACCACCGGCTCGTCAGAAAAGGTATAGCCATGTTGTTTGAAAACTCGATTCAATTCCTTGATCGGCGGCCGGCTGCCTTCGTACTCAACCGTTACTTGGCTGTTGTTAACGGATGCCTCCACCGACTTAACTCCTTGGAACTTAAGCAAATTCTTTTCCACCAGAATTTCACATGAGGCGCAATGCATTCCGGAAACGTGGTAAACATGTTCTTGTTTGTTTCGATTATTCTGAGCAGTGGTTGTTTTGTATCCTAAGTTTTCTATTTTTTTCAAAATATCGGATAATGAAATTTTTTCTTTATCAAATGTCAGCCAGACCCGCCTTGTTCCTATCTCAACATTAACGCTTATGACGCCGGCAAGAACTTCCATTTCAGTCTCTAGGGAGAGTTTGTCATTTTTAGTCAGATTGTTGCCAAGATAAAAACTGGTTTTTTCGTTCATTGATTTTTATTCAAAGTTTAATTAAAATGTTTGATTAAGATTCAATAATTAATTGTTTGGGACATATTTTTCTGGATCCTTTTTAAAGACTTTTTGGCACCCTGAGGCGCAGAAATAATAGGTAGTCCTTTTGTGGCGATGCAAAAACACGGCCTGCTGAGGTGACACTTTCATTCCGCAGACCGGATCAATGATTGTGGGAATAGAAACTCGGTTTCGCTTATTGTGCTCCGGTTTTATCTTTTTCCGATCCACTAAAATAGCGTGGATAGAGTCAAAAGCCTTAATAATATTGGGATGCGCCAAGCAATAGCTGATTTCCTTCCCATTGCGCTTTGTTATGACCAGGTTTTCCTGCCTTAATATTTGCAAATTTTGGCTAATATCAGCTTGATTTAAACCGGTCATTCTTTCTATTTCCCTTACGGCAAGGCAATCGTTGCGCAATAACTGAATAATCTCTAATCTTTTGGGATTAGCCAACGCTTTTAACAGCCGGCTATGCAATTGGAAATATTTTAATGACATATTCAATATATTGAATATATACCTTTATTAAAATGGCGTCAAGAGCGCAGTAGTCGCTCCAGCGCTTTTTGCTACTTTTTGCCTGCCCGCCTCTGGAGGGGTGTCAAAAAGTAGACCTTCTTAGGATTAAACAAAAAAACTGAACTCAATTCAGTTTTTGTAGTGCGGGCAAATGCCTATCTGCGAATTATTTGTGTCAAATACTAATTATTTTCGAATACCTCTGTTTATTCTGGCACTGGTCATCGGTGTAAACATCTAGTTCAACTTTTATTTCTCCGATCAGGTTTTTTGACTCAAAAACCGGCCAGAAATTTTCGGTGGAATTGGGCGCTAATTTTTCACCGATTTTTAAGTACTCCACCAAATGAAGATAGAGGGGCTTTTCATTTTTATTACAGATTAGAACATCACACTGGGAAAAATTAGGCTGGTCGTTTACATAAAAAGCCGGATAAGTATCGGTTATGGAAAAATCGTTAATAACTTCCTCCCAATTATCATTTCTAAGGGCGTGCACTTTTACATGTTCAGCACAGGTTAGAAGATAGCCGGGCAGAAAAACTTTTTCATATCCAGGGTAATCGGGATAATCAGCCTCGTTGACATTTATATTTAAATTCGCATTACCGATCGCTATTTCGTTATTTGTATTTTGATTAATCGACGGTTCAGCTGGCTTATTAACCACAATTATGACGGATATTAAAACCGCAAAGAAGACGAATAAAAAAATTATTGTTATGGTTAGACGGTTTTTCATATTGCCGATTAATCTTGTCTTGATTTTACTGCAATCTCTGATAAAAATCAACAAACTCGCAACATGCAATCTGGCTCCGAGCGACGCGTGAACTTAGAACCATTATTCTGAAAGGCTGGCACTCCTACGAAATGGACGCGGCTGTCAAAATGCTCGGGGCGAATCGCCATTCGATTGGATTGATTAACTATTCAGCCTTCCTCGGTTGTATCCATCCACCAAATACAAAATTCCCGGAACGAGAGAGGCGGCTAAGTTGATAGTAAGATTCGCTTCAGTCAAAAGGCCTACGACAAAACCTATCGCGACCGGAATGACTATGAGAAACCCTCCTGCTTTAGGATATTTCCAACCTAAAACCAAACCGATAAAGACCAACGGCACCATGGCCAACGCAACGTTTTCCCGTAATGAATAATCCGGATTGGCAAACGGCAAGGGATTGCCGTAGCCGAAATAAAATAGCAAACCGAAGGCGAACAAACGTTTATCGTCTTCGGTTTGTTAAAACCGCTTTATCAGCACGAAAAAATTATCTTAAGCAATCAATAAGCGAAAGTCCCGGCCGCAACGTCCACCCCGCCTCGGAAGTTTTCATCGTAAGCAAAGAAATCATCCAATAAATCTCCGTCGCCGTAAAATACTCTGACATGCGGACCGCCGCCCACTTCGGCGCCGGTTATTATTTCGTCTATGCCGTCGCCGTCAACGTCTCCGGCAGCGACTTTTACTCCCCCGGAAAAGGTGGCCGAATAGGGCAAAAACGAAAGCATTTCTGTTCCGTACCTGTTGTAAATTTTAATTTCCGGAGGAACCTTGCCCGGACCGGAGGCGGTGATTATTTCCGCTTTGCCGTTGCCGTCAATGTCGCCGGCCGAAACTTTAATGCCGGTTCTTTCGGTTTCCGATCCGACAAAAAATCCCGGAGTAAATATCATTTCGCCGGTGCCGGTAAAAGTTCTCACGTGCGTGCCAGCTCCATTTCCGGTGCCGCAAATTATTTCTTCCACGCCATCGCCGTCAAGATCGCCCGTAGCTACTCTGATGCCCGTTCTAAGATTGGAGGCATAGGCAAAAAATCCCGCGGTAACATCTATTCCCCCGTTTTCCCCGTCAAAAACCCGAACATGCGGGCCAAAACCTTCGGGAACGCCGGTTACTATCTCGCCTTTTCCATCGCCATCCACATCGCCGCAAGCCACGTATACTCCGCCGGTGATATTATCCGCATAGGCCTTGAACTCAATGGTCATGTCTCCTGTCCGGTCATATACCCTGACCCAAGGGGCTTGCCCCGGACCAGTGGCGGCGATTATCTCATCAATGCCGTCGCCATTCACATCACAAGCCGAAACATTAGCCCCGCCTCTGAAGGTGTCATCATAAGCAAAGAACCCGCCAAACATATTTGTATAAGACGAACTTGGTATACCGCCATGCTGATTAAACACCCTGACCTGCGGGCCGCCGCCCTGACCAGGCGCGGTAACTATAGAATTTTTTAGCGAATGTACCGCAGAAAAATAAGAAGCGTGATTAACGGTAAACGTGCACTCGGAATAATTGGCGTCAGAATCTTCTTCGGGGCCAACCCAAGTTCCTTGTACTAGGCAAGTTGATTCATTGGCCCAAGATTCGGCGCCTTCTTCCAGCGATTGAATAGAAAGTCTTTGTCCGGAATAATCAAAATCAAGTTTTATGGTAACTTCTACATTTTGGTCAAAATCCAAGCCGATTCCGGGAATTCCGATTCGCACCGTATGAACCGGATCGCCGTCCAGCCCGTCATCCGTTAAATCCTCGATATTATAATCTTGATTGACCATTTTATAAAAAGAAAATTTTCCGCCGCCGCTCTTTGTAACTGTCGTTCCTTCAGGAAAAGTGACCGTCGTGGTGTCTGATCCGAATATCCATTCCCCTTCAATTAAAACGGATGTTTCTTCGGTAGTATTAGCCACGGTCAAACCCTCGGCTCCCGGAAACAGAGCATTTAAACCGTCAGAATCATAATCTACTCTGTTACCGATCGCATCGGTGAGTGACAAGCCGCCCACTACCCAAATTCCTGCTTTCGACCACTTAGGCATTGTTAAGTTAGCTACATATGTTCCATCTAAAGAATCTCCTGACACTCTGGTAAAAGTACCCGAAACTGATTGGGTGCCAATTAAAGGCCTTAGCCATATATAAATACCCGCTGTGTCACAATCAGGCTCATCACCTAAGCAAACACCGGTTAAATCATCAGTAACATCCACGGTAACCGTTAATTCCTGATCTTCGTCAGCGGTATTTACGGTAGTCGGCGTAATTTCAAAAGATACCAGTGCGGGCGGATCAGCGTCTTCTAAAGCGTTGCTTGAAATAGGAAGATAAAAAATCCCAATTAGCATGGGAAAAATTGATAATTTAATTATTGTTTTGAACATAATATTGTTTGGTTAATAACAATATTATTATATCATAAAAAAACAAAAAAAGCAATATTTTATACAGTTAGCACCATGGGGTTACTGTGCGAAGTGCGCCTCCCTCTCTTTTTCAGCTTTTGAGGCTAAATTGCAGGATAAACTCCCTTCGGCTACGCTTCAGGACAAGTCTCGCCCGAGCTCTTCTGAGACTAAAAATGCATAAAAGAAAAATGACAAGTTTTTTTGCTTGTCATCTTTCTATGGCTCCTGGAGTCGGGCTCGAATCCCGCACAATTTTCCACTTCACACATGTTCAGTAGAAAATTTGCGGGACAGGCCGACAACCTTGATATACAAAATATGTGTAGCTTTGAAAGCAAAAAAGGTGCACATTTTGGCTCCTGAGCTCGGGCTCGAACCGAGAACCTACCGGTTAACAGCCGGTTGCTCTACCATTGAGCTACTCAGGAAAGCCAAAATGTGCACCTTTTCAAATATAATAAGTTACATGATACGAAAATGTTGCTTTACCATTGCCTGTCCACCGCAGTCCGAGTGAAAGGAGGACGAAGGCGGAAGCTATCCAGGAATAATGCATTATTTGATATTAAATTGTTAAGTTGCAAAAAATATTACTGTACCGAAAATATCTGCAGTGTTACTATTCGTTATTCGCTATTCGCGAATCTCGAAAAAAGAATGGCGAATAACGAATCACGATTCGCGAATCGCGCGTCAATAGTCTTTCAGCTTTCTCATTCCTTCATGCTCTTGAATTTTCTCTAGTGCTTTTGCTTCAATCTGCCTGATTCTTTCTCTGGTTACGCCGAATTCTTGACCCACTTCTTCTAAAGTATGGGCGACGCCGTCTAATAAGCCAAATCTCATCTCTAATATCTTTTGTTCGCGGGGGGGCAATCCAATAATAATGCTTTTTACATGATCTTTCAGTAATTGTAAAGCGGCGGAGCGGTCGGGAGTAATAGTCTTAACGTCTTCAATGAAATCTCCCAAACTGGAATCTTCGTCGTCTTCCCCTACCGAGGTTTCCAACGAAACGGTGTCTTGCGAAATTTTTATGATGTGATTGATTTTTTCCACCGGCTCGCCCATTTCCGCCGCAATTTCTTCCGGCAAAGGTTCTCGCCCCAAGCTCTGAATCAACTGCCGCTCTATTTGCTGAAACTTGTTAATCGTTTCGACCATGTGTACGGGAATCCGGATAGTGCGGGACTGGTCGGCTAAAGATCGGGTAATGGCCTGCCTAATCCACCAAGTAGCATAAGTGGAAAATTTATATCCCTTGCGATAATCAAATTTTTCCACGGCCCGAAAAAGACCCACGTTTCCTTCTTGAATCAAATCCAGCAAAGACAAACTGCGGCCGGTAAATTTTTTGGCAATACTAACTACTAACCGAAGGTTGGCTTCGATTAATTTTTTCTTGGCTTCTTCGTCTCCCCGTTCTTTAAGCTTGGCTAGCCTAATTTCATCTTCGCCATTCAATAAAGGAACTTTTCCGATTTCTCTTAAATACATTTGAACGGAATCGTTGGCAATGTCGCCTAAATCAAACTTCTTCTTATCCTCTTTTTCTTTTTCTTTGGCCTTTTTACCGATTACCCATGATTCCGGTTCCGTTTCCAATATTCCTTTAGGAGCTTCCATTACTTGGATTCCCTGTTTTTCAAATTCATCCAACAGATTTTCATAAACATCCAGATATTCTTCTATCTCGGGAAAGGCATAAAGTATTTCCGTTTCGGTGACAAAACCGCGGGAACGGCCTTTAATCACCAGCTGGTTGATCATATCCTGATTAAGCGTTTCTATGCTGACGGAAGGCTTTTTTCTGATTTTCTTCCTAATTACCTTGGGTTTTATTTTTTTCCTAATCACCGATTTTTTGGCCGTTTTTTTTCTCACTTTTTGAATGCTTTTCTTCTTAGAAGAAGCTTTGCGAAAAGTGCTCCTTTTTTTAGTTTTTTTTGTTGTTTTAGACATACTATAAAATTTCTAACCTTAAACACCCGTTCTTTATATCAGATCGGGCGATAATTAGTTAACTCTATTCCAACTGGCGCAATTGGTTAGTAAGTTGGATAAACTTCTGACTGAGTGTATCAAATTCCTCCTGATTTTGTGATGTTTTTTGCTCTTCGAGAACCTTGATTTTTTGTTCAATCGCTTTTAATTTTAATGAAATGACATTTCGCTTAAGCAGATTGATTCTTTCTTTAATGTATTGCTTTACGCTTAATTCGGCCAAATCAGAAAAATTTTCTTCGCCTAAAAGAAGAAGTATGTCTAAATAGGCAGCCGACTCATCATTTTTTTCCGAAAAAAGCTGTTGTTGGAATTCAGAAATATTGAATTGTTCCTTTTTAGTATAATAAATGACCAGATTTTTGTAAAGAAAGCTCTGTTTCTGTTCGATAAAGTACTCGGGAACAAGCTCTTTTACCGCAAGACTGATCTGTTCGGGAAAATACAACAATAAGCTCAGCAGTTCTTCTCCAATTTTAAGAAAGCGGCTAATGGGCTTTACTGAGCCTTCGGCGGTGACTTTTTGGACCGGAGCGCCCGGGCTTTTGACGGTTTTTCTTATTCTTTCCTTAAGGATCTCTTCGCTGACATCGATTTTTTTGGCTAGTTCTTTAAGCCAATGGGATTGTTCAATACCATTAGCGATTTTGACAATAATCGGCAAAAGCACTGCCGCGGCCCGTTTTTTATCCTCTACCCTGGAAAGATCGAAATTCTTAAAGGTGTTATCAAAGTAATACTGCAAATAGGGCTTAGCTTCTTTCACTGCCTTCAGAAAAGCATCTTTATTCTCTTTGATCGCCTCATCCGGATCTTTGCCGGAAAGGAGCTCTAAAACCTTGATATTCATCTCTTGCATCAGGGCCACCTCGATTCCTCTTTTCGCGGCTTCGGCGCCCGCCGCATCCCGGTCAAAAGCCATAATGATATTACTGGTATGCCGCTTAATCAACTTCAGATGCCCTTCGGTTAAAGCGGTGCCGGAAGAAGCCACGACGTTGGTGATACCGGCTTGGTGGGCGCTAATACAATCCGTATATCCCTCTACCACGATTACGGAATCCTCTTTTCGAATGGATGTTTTAGCCTGATCTAATCCATAAAGAATATGGCTTTTGTTGTAAATCAGAGTCTCCGGGCTATTGATATACTTGGCTCCTTGCTCTTCTTTCTGCAGGGTTCTTGCTCCAAAGCCAACCGTATTTCCGTGAATGTCGTTGATCGGGAACATTAGGCGATTCCGAAAGCGGTCGTAATAGCCGACCCCTTTTTCCTTTTTTACCGTCAGGCCGGCTAAGAAAATTTCCTCTTCGGAATATTCCTTTTTCTTTAGGAACTCAAAAAGAAAGTCCCAGGAATCCGGGGAATACCCCAGTTTAAACTGTTCTATGGCGTCAGGATCAATCTTGCGGGATTTAAGGTATTCTCGGACAAATTCCGCCTTAGGAGATTCCAAAAGCACTTTGTGATAATAGGCCGCCGTCAGTTTACAAATATCCAGCAGGCGGGTTCGCTTGTTCTGCAAAGCAGGATCTTCTCTTCTTAATTCCACGCCCGCTTTCTTTGCTAATATCCTTAGCGCTTCCGGAAACTCCACTCCTTCTATTTTCATCACAAAGCCAAAAATGTCTCCTCCTTCGCCGCAGCCGAAACAATGCCAAATCTGCTTTTCCGGCGAGACCATGAAAGAGGGGGTTTTTTCATTATGAAAAGGGCAAGGCGCTTTGAAATTAGCGCCTGATTTTCTTAACTGGATAAACTCTTGCAATACTTCTACGATATCCAGACGGTTCTTTATTTCCTCAATGGTGCTGTCTGTCATTTTTGTTCAGAAAATGTTTTTTAAACAGAAATTCCAGTTCCGGATGCATTTTTTCTTTACGGAGAAGCATTTTTTCCACGTCATCCCAGGTAAAAAATTCCGCCTTTTCTACCTCTTCATTGTTGATGCGGAACGGCCCGGCATGGCAGGTACTGAAAAATCCTATGAATTTACGTAAATTCATTCCGGAAACTTCAAAGCAATCCTTAGCCACAAATTCCAGCGGCGATTCTATCCCCAGTTCCTCGCGCAATTCGCGACTGGCCGCTTGTTCATAGCTTTCTCCTGTCCGTACGTGTCCGCAGGCGGCAGTACACCAGTAAAGCGGGAGGTAATCCTTGTTTTTACTGCGTTGTTGTAAAAGCACCCGATTGTTCCCGTCGTAAACATGGACATGCACGATCCGGTGCGGCAAATACTTGGCATACACTTCTTCTTTTGTCGCCTGCCCCAAAACCGCGTCGTTCATATCAACCCAGGTTAGTAATTCTTCGGCATTTTGCATATTAGCATGGTTTTATTAGAAATTTAACCTTATCCTATTTTTGTAATTTTTTCAAGATTGCTGGGGGAATTATTTGCCGGCTCGCTTTTCTCATTTTTCTCTGTTTGATCAGTTTTTTGACTCGGGCAATGTTATAAGGAGACCAAACGCTCCCGGGCCGGCGGGGAGAAAAGCGAATTACATGTTTTTGATCATCAATCCTTTTTTGTTTTGATAATAATATCAATAACCACAATATGGCAATATAGATTTGAGCAGCGCTCGTTCTTAATTACTTAACTTTATAAAGCATAAAATAGGCGCCATCATTCAGCTGGATAACAGAGGGGTCAGCGGTGATTTGATAGTTGGAATCATGAAAAGTCTGTCCTGAACCGACAAAAGCCGTGGGGTCGGTGGAAACGGCAATATTAATGCCGGCCGTAAAAAGATAATATTGGCCATTCGCTTGAAACACGTCTGGCACGGCGCCGTTAGAATAAGCGGTGCCTTTTTCTTCAAAGGTTAGCCCGTCTGGAGAAGTAGCCACCATTACTTTATTGCCGGCTACATCGCCGCCGTACAGATACCAGGTGTTGCCGAACAAATTCACATCCGGATCAAAAATCCCCGGCCGTTGGAACCGCACGCCCTCCTCTTGAGTGAAATGGATGCCGTCGGAGGAAATAGCCGAATAAATTTTGTTGACCGGTTCCATGCCGCTTTCTGATTTGTTTAAGCGCGCTTCATTAATATCAAAATAATATAATCTTACGCGACCATCACTGAGTAAAACCGGGTCTGGGTCAGCCGGAGCGCGATTGCCCATGCCTTCAATCGTCAAAATCTGCCGCTCGGTCCAGGTCTGGCCGTTGTCTGATGACGAAATCAAGCCCAGTTGTTCCGCCTGGCCGTTTACGGAAACATCCACGAAGTAGACGTAGATCACGCCATTTTTTATCACCGCTCCGGGCACCGAGGCATGCTCCGCTAAAATTTTGCCTGACGGTACCCAGACAGTAAGGTTGGTACTGGTGGCATAAGTAACCCGGTCGCGATAAGGGCCTTCGTTCATTTGCGACCACTGAAACATGTTAGGATCAAGCCCTTCGATGACACCGGTTTTTAGCGAATCCTGCAGATGAGCAACAACCTCCTGGTAGGGCGTTGTTTTTCCTTTGGGGAGAAAAATTTCCATCATGGCCCACCGGTACTGATTATTGGCTGGAGGAAGCATCAAATAATGATAGTAAAGCACATATTCACTGGCTTCTTTTTTAATGGCTAATTCCACAAAGGCATCCGCGGCATTGATCCTTTGGCCGGTAACGGCAGCATCGGCTATTGATTGTTGGACGGTGGCTAAATCGTCTTCTACTACTTGAGACATGGTCCAGTTTTCCACGATGCGTTTTTCCGATATGGAATAAACGGCTCCTTCAGGATTGGTGGAATAGTAGACAATATCATAGCCGTGGCGCTGTTCTTCAGTAACTGATTTTTGGACTTCTTCCGGCGCTACCTTAATCCATTCTTTTACGGTATCAAAACCATAATCAGGCAGGTCGCCCGAAAATGGTTCGTAAGTCACGTTTGGTTTGGAAACATTGATATTACTATTCGCATTGATATTCAGATTAACATCAGTTTGGTCCGATTGCTTTTTATCGGCGGAGCGGGTACCGAACCAGTAAGCGCCTACGGCAATGCCCAATACGACAATTATTATCAATAAGATAGTGCTTGTCTTTTTCATAGAAACAATTATTAATTGGTTAAAGCCTTGGAATGACTGGCTTTAATTTAAACTTTGCCCGCCTTTTTTTTATTACAGTTTATTACCAAGACAATAATGATAATGACCAGCACGACAATAATACCAATCAAAATATAGATTAGAAGGGAATCCGGTTCTTCTTCATCAACTTGAGCCACTGTTGTATTAGTGTTGGCATTAGCCTGCTGATTGGTCGCTGCTGCGGCGTTGACGTTGGCTGCTTTGTTGGTGTTTTGATTGACGTTAAGGTTAGTGTTGGTTGGCGCCGGCGCGATTAGATTCGGCTCTTCCGCGGCAGCGGCCGCACCGTAAAGACGAACTGTGCCGGTACCGCCCGGTTTTAAGCATTGGTAAGCGGCGGGAATTTTGGTGGTATAGTTTCCTGCGGAAAAATCTTTGTTGATGGCATAATCAGCGTTGCACCAAGTCGTTTGGTAGGGATCACAATCACCCCGTTTAGCTTCAAATGAGGCAAATTCAACGCCATCTTTATAAACAGTCACCGGCAGAGCCGTCTCTCCAGTCTGCCATTTATACCAAATTTGGAATTTAGAAACGGTAAAATTTTCCGAGAGCGTCCAGGCGGAACTGTCGGTAAAACTGCAAGCGCCCAGATAATTATCGGTGGAATCGAAAACCATGGCGTCGTCCGCAAAAACAGGGGCAGTCAGGCTTAGTAAGCCGCTGATTACTAAAACTAAAATGATTCTTTTCATAACATTGGTTATTTAATTATTAAATTATTAATTAATGAATTTTATTCCGCCGTGACGGTAAATGGCACGGACAAAGTTTCTTGGCCGTTGACATAAAGTCTAACGGAATAACTGCCAGCCAAGTTAGGCAAGCTATAACAGCAGGAACCATTACTGCCGGTGATAAGATTAGAAGAAGGACCTTGGGGTTCTACTTCAGTACCATTGGAATCGACAATGGAATGGGTAAGTATATCTCCTTCTTTAAAAACACCCAATACATTTAAACCGTATTGATCACCGATTTGAAAAATATCGGTAGTCTCCATGCTCATTCCCGGAATAATGGTAGTTCCGGCGGGTAAACGCTGCAGTTCCGCTTTGGTAATGGAACTGGTAGCGGTGTTGTTGGTATTGGTATTGGTTGCTTGATTGGCATTGCTGTTGATATTAATGTTCTTATTGGAATTAATTACCGTTACCGTGATTATGCCGCAGTCACGGTCAATACAACCAAGCTGATAGACCCCGCCGGGATCAGTATTACTAATTGAAGTGCTGAAAACGCCGCTGGTTGATTTGGCCCCTACATTCTTAAATTCAAAATCTACTGGCTGGTCATCGTTGGTCAAACTGACTCGGATGGTATCGCCGGCGTAAAAAGTCATGGTTTTATAATTCAACTGGCCGTTAACTAATTTCAGTTCAAAAATTTTGGTGATGCCAGATAGAGTGAAGGGCGCTTCCGTAACTACCGTATTGGTGTTAATAGGCGTTGTATTGGCATTAGTTTGTGTTTTTTTACCGCAACCGGAAAGAACTAAAGCAAAACTAACTAATAGGGCTGCTAATAAAACTAATTTTTTACTCATAATTATTGAGGTTAATAATCAGTTAAATTAGGCATTGAATCTCAACTACTTTTTAGATATCATCACTATTTTAAGTTTATTCTTTTTGTCGCTTAAAATCAATCAAACTTTTGTTTAGCGATATTGCCAAAACCAAATCAAAAAAGCCCCCAAAGGGGCAATTTTAATTGAGGATTGTATTTTTTAAGCCAGTCGGCCGTCCACTACTTTGATTACCCGGTCGCAAAAACGGGTTAAGTCCTCGTTATGGGTAACCATGACGATGGTTTTTTGCTTTCGTTTGACCAAGTCTTTCAGTAATTCCACAATCGCTTCGGAATTTTTGGTATCCAGCTCGCCGGTCGGTTCATCCGCTAAAATTAACCGGCCGTCATTCATCAGCGAACGGGCAATGGCCACGCGCTGCTGCTCGCCGCCGGAAAGCTCGGCCGGAGTATGGTCAAACCTTTCTGACAAGCCCACTTCTTTTAACAGTTCTTTGGCGCGCTCTTCGGATTCTTTGGCGGGCAAACCAGCGTAATCACCGGCCAGCACCACGTTTTCTAAAGCGGTCAAAGTAGAAAGCAGGTTAAATCCTTGAAAAATGAATCCTAGCTCTTTGGCTCTAAGGTCCGCCCGGTCATTGTCTTTTAATTTAGTCAAAGACTTTCCGGCAATTTCCACATCGCCAGCGGTCGGCTGATCCAATGCGCCCAAAAGATGCATAAAAGTAGATTTGCCAGAACCGGAGGGCCCGATGACCGCCACGAATTCCCCAGCTTGAAATTCAGTCGTAACACCTTTAAGCGCTTTCACCTCGTTATGTTCGCCGGGAGAATAAGTTTTTTCCAGGTTGATTGTCCGAGCGATTACGTTATTCATATCGTAAGGCCTCCACT
>Ga0066640_10001347_pt1 | contig 14689 bp, 10 predicted proteins | sample CryGeyCG2114_020_2_FD_59505 | JGI IMG/M metagenome (GOLD analysis project Ga0066640, IMG submission 59505) | Groundwater microbial communities from aquifer - Crystal Geyser CG11_big_fil_rev_8/21/14_0.20 | ecosystem: Environmental > Aquatic > Deep subsurface > Groundwater | place: USA: Utah... | reverse complement strand
CGCTGAGACCTACTTTTGGCTTGATCCAAACCCCGCGTGAAATGCGGGGCAGGATCCGGCAAAAAATCAAGTCTGAGCAAACTCGATGATATATCCTACAGGCTAGTCATTTACGTTTGTCTGCTATCTTCGGTAATCCATATAGCTCCCTCCCATCCCTCATTGAATGTTCTGCCTGCTTCATTGTATGTTGAGAGTTCGCGATGGGTCCCAGTCGCCATGAGTGTGAAGAGATATTCATGTTGAAAGTGTCTCAAACAAAGTGCTCAGACCTCAAGCTTTATATGTCTTTTGAACACTGAGTTTTCTTATTTGGTAACTGGCGTTAATAGTTTTGACTAGAATGAAGAGAAGTATTTTTTTCGAATCCAAATTTTCTTTTTCTTTTTTGAACATGGGGAATGTTCTAGCGATGTAGTGATTTCTTTGCATTTTTTTGTTTTGTGGACTATACTTAGATGATTTCTCTTTATTATATAGCTGGTGATGACTCAATTGATAGAGAAAAGAATTCTGGACAAAAGTGATGTAGAGTCACTTGACGTGGATTTTCAATGGGTAGAACTGTTGAATCGTGCGATGGCTGAAGATTCGCAAACTGTTGTCTTTGCAAGAAAATGACAGCATCTTTCATTGCTTTCTACCAATAATTTCCCCTCAAAGCTCCAGCATGTGATTGATTATTTGAAAACGAAATGATTTGTGTGTGATATATATTATATATGATTGGGATGATTCCATGTGGCCATCTGATGGTATGATATCTTGGAAAAACAAATAAAAGAGCTTGATCGTTTGCAAGACGTACAAGATACTGTTCAATGACAAAGTGCTGTAGATATGATGAAAGAACTTTTTGAACGTAGATGATCTATCAAAACACATGATTTTCTTTTGGAATTTATCAAGTTGGCTTTTCAATCTGAAGCATCAGATTTACATTTCCAATCTGAACAAGATTTTGTGCATGTGAAATTGAGAATAGATGGAGTGTTGCATGAAATTTTGAGTTTTGAACATGATGATTTTGCTCAATATTTGACCAAATTAAAGTTTATGTCTGGCATCAAGATGAATGTGGATGCTTTGCCTCAAGATGGTAGATTTACTTTTTCAACCCGTGTTCATGGGATGGAAGAATCTGTGGACGTGAGAGTCAGTACCTTGCCTTGATTGTATTTGGATGGTGTTGTGATGAGGTTTTTGCAATGAACACAGTCATTTTCGCATTTTGAGGATTTGTGAATAACTCAGGATAATATTGCTCGTATCACCAAAGTCTTGGACAAAAAATATGGTATGATATTTGTGACTTGACCTACGGGATCATGAAAAACAACCACCTTGTATACGATGCTCAATTATATCAATGATGGAACAAAAAAAATCATTACCTTGGAAAATCCTGTTGAATATCAGCTAAATGGTGTTCAGCAATCTCAAATTGATGAAGCTAAGGGTTATACCTATGAACTGGGCTTGAAGTCAGTGTTGAGACATGATCCTGATGTCATACTTGTTTGAGAAACGAGATCTCATGAGACGGCGGAGACAGTGATTAATGCATCATTGACTGGTCATATGGTATTCACGACTGTGCATACAGACAATGCATTGGATACTATTGTGAGAATGTTGAGTATGGGGGTAGAACCTTATTTGTTTGCTCCTGTGGTCAGTTTGATTTGTTCTCAAAGATTGGTGAGGAGGGTGTGTCCTCATTGTATGAAAATTGAAAAAGCTTTGTCCTTTGAAGAAGATGAATTGAAAATAATTTTGGCAGATATTGCTCGTGTCAGGCCAGATTTGAACATCCCTTTCCCAGAAGGATTGGTAAAGGCAGTATGATGTGTGCTATGTAATGGGACTGGTTATCGTGGGAGAATAGCTTTGAGTGAAGTGTTACCTATTGAAGATGAGATGAGAGAGTTGATATTGGATTCTGCACATGTCAAAAAAATCTTTGAGATTGCGAGAAAACGTGGATTTTTGACGATGAAGGAAGATGGTATGTTGAAGGTATTGGAATGATTGACGAGTATGGATGAATTGAGGTTGGTGATGTAGAAATATGTCCACTATCTTGTTCGAATTCTATTATGATTTTTTTATGGTTGTCAGTCTTCTATTATAAATGTATCACTCATTTTTGTTATAAATTGCTTAGTGATTGTATTGGGCTCTATTCATAAAATTTTTAAAATTTGTTCTAATGTATTATTTTTTGTTTCCATATAAGCTGTGAGTATCCTAGATCCTCCTAGTATATTGGGAATATAATGAGCTAGATTCTCCACATGTCATGCCTTACATTTGTACAGAAATTTATCAAGGTAAGAACTAAAGTATTTAATTTCTGGAATTCTTGGTGAAAAATTTTTGCTAAGTGCTTTGAGTTTATTTATGTCTGTTTCAGTCAGTACATTTTTCATGACTTTTTAGTATTTTTGATAAATCCCTAAAAAAGTGATGCCATGGGTGGTTGTATATTGTTTTTTTGTTTTTTGTCAATTGTCTTTTGGTCGAAGATTTGGGAAAGCTGTGGATAGGTCTGAGTGAGTTGTGGGATATTGTTGTAGAGAGTGATTCAGAGTGATTGAGCTTTATCATATTTAGATCAAGGCTTCTCTCCAATGAGTATAAAGTCAGTTTTTTTGGTTGGATTATTGTCAAAGATTGCTCCGTGTGCTTCGAGGGTTTGGATGATATGTGGTCTGGGTATGTCAAAAGAGCCAGTGATGGAGAAGTGTTTGTTTTGCAGATTGGATGGGAAAGAGATGTCTGATGAGGTCGTAAGGTTTTGTTCGGTGTCGAGTATATGCTTGTGTGGTTCTTTTGATTGTTTTGTCGAAGTAGTATTGATTGATGTCGTTGATCAATGTGTTGAGAAATGTAATCAATGTTTTTCGAGTTGATGAAGAAGGGAGATGTTGTAGGGATCTTGAGATCGCAGATTGAGGTCTTGGATGATGGTCTCACCTATACCAAAGATTGATCTGAGGATCTCAGCGTTTTGAAAGAATGAGAGGAGGGTGAGTTGATTTGAAGTTGTGTAATGACGAGCGAGTTCTTTGGCTAATTTTTTTCCTATTCATGGAAGCCCAAGTGCGTTGAGGAATCTTCGAAGTTCGTTTTCTTTTGATTTTTCAATTTGTCATTTCAACTCCTCTCCTCTTTTGTGGCCAAATCAAGGCATCGAACGAAGTCTTCTTTGTTTGTCTGGTGATATCAATGAGTATATGTCAGGAATGGATTTGACAACTTCATGAATGACCAAAATTTCAACGATTTTATCTCCCAGTCCATCGATATTCATTGCTTGTTTGCTAGCGAAGTGGATGATTTGTTGGATGATTTGTTGGATGCACTCATGATGATTGGGGCAGAAAAGGAATACATCAGATTGCTGGAGGACAGTATTGCAGGACGGACAATGGGTGGGGATGAAAATAGGGGAAAGGTTTGAGGGTCAAGGGGGAAGGTTGTTTTGTTTATTACTGGATCTTAGATTCTTCACTTCATTTCATTTTGTTCTGAATGACGGAGAGCGTCTTTCTTTGATCACGCTGACGATATAGGGGATGACTTCGCCGGACCTTTGTATCCAGACTCGATCTCCTTGTCTGATATCTTTGTTTTTGATGAAATCGAAATTGTGGAGACTTGCCTTGGCAATGGTTGCTCAACTGAGTTCAACTGGGCTGAGGTGTGCTACTGGGGTGATGATACCTGAGCGTGAAATTTGATAATCTATTTTTTGTATTTGAGTAGATACTTGTTGAGCAGGGAATTTGTATGCGATAGCCCAACGTGGATGATGGTCTGTGGATCCTAGGATGTGTCTTTGTGTGATTTGATCTATTTTGATGACAAGACCATCACAATCTATGAGAGGATATTGTTGTTCCAATTTTTTGGATGTTGATGGATCTTGGCAAAGATCGATCACTTCTTGGATATTGTCATATATTTTTTTTGCTCATCCAAGTGAGAGATAATCAAATCATTGTTGTTGGATAAACTCTCTATAGTCGTGTTGATCTTGGGGATATGATGAAATTTCATAGATATAACATTGCAATGCTCTTTGTTGAGTGATGTTTGGATCGAGTTGTTTGAGGCTTCCTGCTGCCAAATTTCTTGTGTTGGCAAAAGGTGCTTGTCAGGCTATTTCCCTTTGTTTGTTGATGTGTTGTAATATATTCCTCCCTATGATGATTTCTCCTCTGAAAGCTATTTTTGCTTTGTATGGGATTTGGTGGGGAATGTTTTTGATAGTTTTGACATTGTTGGTGACATCTTCTCCATAGATTCCATCGCCTCTGGTGATGGCTTGGAGGAAATTCCCTTGGTCATAGATAAGTTCGATGCTGATGCCATCAATTTTTGGTTCTAGGTACAGATCGATTTGGATATTTTGTTCGTCAGATTCTTTTTGCAATATTTTACTAGCTCTAGTGTATCGATCTTGTATATCTGTGGCATTGTAACTATTTTCCAAGGAAAGCATGGCGCTGTGATGTGGGGCTTTGTTGAATTCCGTTTGGATATTCCGCTGGTCATCGAGATTTTGCGTTGGGCTATCTTGAGATATGAGTATTGGGTGATACTTTTCTATTTTTTTGAGATAGGAAAAGAGTTGGTCATATTCTTGATCCGAGATGATTGGATTGGCTTGGATATAGTACAAATGATTGTGCTGAGTGATGCACTGAACAAGCTCAGGGTAAAAATGTACAAAGGTTTCGACAAAAAAATTGTAGGGATCGGGGTAGTTTTTGATATATGATTGACAGTGAATAGTAAGGTCATTAAGGTTCATAGTATTTATTGTCCTAAATTTTTTGATTCCTTTTGTTGATGTTGTGAAAAAAATAATGTATTATGATTCTAATAATATGATCTTTTCCCATTCATGACATAGAGAAAGGTTTTTATATATTTGAGATCTTGTGGCTGAAGTTTCAATAGTGTATGATTTTCGTGAAGTCGTTGAATTCATGATTCTCTATTTACTGTACAAGGCACTAAAGTGAGATGTTGAGTAAGTAAATAATGATAATAAGCTACTAATTTGGTAAGTTGTTGAGGTGCTATTGATTTGTTGTTTGGTTTTCAAAATATTGGGAATAATTCGTTTGTGGTATATGATCATACTCATGTGTGGGGGTAATTCCTGTTATCAAATATGCAATTGGGGTGCGGGTTATTGTTCATTGGTTTATTGTTTGATTGAATTGATTTTTCTTGATCCCGATAAAAATTGAGATGTGGTATTTTGTGGGTTGATTTCGTTGCTTAACTCGAATTTAACTACACATCCAGTTCGGATACGTTTTTGGCATGGGTGAGGATGAAATGCTTGCGGGATGGGACATCTTTGCCCATGAGAATACGGAAAAGTCTATCTGCTTCTTCTGCATCTTCTATCTTGACCAAGAGCATTTTTCTGGTGGTGGGGTCCATGGTAGTTTCCCACAGTTGTTCAGGATTCATTTCTCCCAAACCTTTGTATCTTTGTACTTGAGTTTTGCTTGGGTCAAAGTCATATTTTTTGAGTATGGTATCAATATTTTCTTCTGTCGGTGGATAGACGTAGGTTTCTTTTTTCCCTTGTTTGAGTTTGTATATGGGTGGAACTGCGATATAGAGGTTGCCACGATCAATCAATGGCCTCATATAACGGAAAAAGAAGGTCAGAAGCAACGTTCTAATATGTGCTCCATCGACGTCCGCATCTGTCATGATGATAATACGATCGTATCTGAGTGATTCGATATTGAAATTTTCTTTGATACCGCTTCCTATTGCCAAAATAAGTGATTTAACTTCTTTGTTTTCGAGTATTTTGTCCATCATGGCAGACTCCGTATTGAGAATTTTTCCTCTCAATGGAAGTATTGCTTGAAATGAGCTATTGCGTCATTGTTTGGCACTACCTCATGCACTATTTCCTTCGACTATATACAATTCAGTGCCATTCCTCCCTTTGATAGAACAATCAGAAAGTTTGCCAGGCAAGACCCCTCCCAAAAGGACTGATTTTCTTAGGACTGTTTCTTTGGCCATCCTCGCAGCGAATCTTGCTTTGGCGGAGAGCATGATCTTTGCACAGATCATTTCAAATGTATCTTCGTGTTGGTGGAAATAGTCAGTGAGATATTCTTTGACATGTTTTTCAACTTCTGTCCTGACGTAGGCATTGCCCAATCTTCCTTTGGTTTGACCTTGGAATTGTGGCTCGGGTATTTTGACGGTGACGATTGCATACAGACCATCGGTGATATCACCGTAGGTAAATTCACCTATTTTTTTGTCGATTTTTTCTTTTTCGAGTGCAAGTTCGTTGATGACGGTGAGCAGGGCAGATTTGAATCCCAATTCATGTGCTCCTCCATCTGTTGTAGGGATATTGTTGACAAATGAGGTTAGGTTGCCTGCATTGGAGTCGACATATTGAAAAACAATTTCCATCTGACAGTCTTTCCCTTCGATTTCGATGTAATGTTGGAGTGAGAGGGTCCTTTGTTCTGCAATCATATTGCGAAGTCGTGTTTTGATTCATCCATCATAGCAAAATCTTTTGCGAAAATTTGTTTTTTCATTGATGAGAGTAAATGTCACTCAAGGCGTGAGATACGCTCCTCTCTTCATCCTTGCTATTTCGATGGATTCAATAAACTCTATGGTATCAAAAATAGTGATGTCTGGTTTGAATGTCACTGATGTTCCACTAATATCAGTTTCTCCAAGGATCACCAAATCTCCTTGGGCTATGCCTTTTTCGTATCTTTGCTTGTAAATGGTTCCATTTTTGTGAACTGTGGCTTCCAATCGTTCTGATAATGCGTTGACGACTGATGCTCACACACCATGCAATCATCATGAAATTTTGTAGACGCTTTTCCCAAATTTTCATCCTGCATGGAGTATCGTAAACACTGTTTCCAATGCAGATTTTCATGTTTGATGGTGTTTGTCTACTGGTATTCATCTTCCATTGTCATGAACTGTGACGGTGCCATCTTTATGCAAAATAGTAGTAATGTGGCTACAAAATCATGCAAGTGCTTCATCAACAGCGTTGTCTACGATTTCTTGGACGAGATGATGTAGTCATTTGAAATCTGTACTTCCTATGTACATACCTGGTCTTTGTCTGACTGGTTCGAGTCACTCTAGTACTTTGATATCGGAAGCGTCATAATCATTTTTTTGAAGCATAATGAATAATTATCACTTATCTAAATAATATTGTTTGTTGCCGAAGCTCTGTGAAACTCGTCCTCGGAAGGCAGGTGTATTTGTTTAACAAAAAAAATTTCTTTGAGATTAGCATATACATTTAAATTTCTATTACAAAGGGAAAGTCAGCTGAGATTCGTTTTGATTGAATTTGTGGCATACAAGATACATTTTCAAGCCATACAAGAAATATTTTTTTACTTTTTGGTAGCCTATATATCGTGAAAATTTGAGTCATTTTGAACTATGTTTATACTCTTATTATGAGTTACTCCCTTTATTTGTTTTATATTTCATGGTCAATCAATCAGATACCCTTTCGTTTGGACAGAGATGATTTGATGGTGAGCATTATATTGAACTTCAAAAAAGTGCTATAGAAGATAGGATGGCCTGTTTTGATGGAAGATTGTATATGGAAATATGATGAAAATTTTTGTATGATGCACATGCATCGAGAGTCTTGCCTTGATTTTTTCCTGACACCAAAAAGAGGATTTTTTCTGATCTTTTGCAGGATTCAACGATATTGTTTTGTATCAATTCATTGGATGTGATAGCGAACAGGCAGTTGAGTAATGAAGATATTGATTATCAAGATTATGTGATCGCTATGTTGATTGATATCAAGAAACTATTGTGAGTGAAGGCGAAAGTCGTGGTCAATAGAATCCAGAAACAGCAATGAGAAATAGAAAAATTTATTTCTGATTTGAAGAATAAATGATATGAGGTGTTCAAAAGATATGAAATCAAATGATACCCTGATGTCAACAAAGTATTGAGTAAGGATTGATTTGGTCAGGATGAATATATTCGTTGTGAGAGTCCTTTGGTCTTGGTGACATGAGCTGCTTCCAATAGTGGCAAGATGTCTGCCTGTATGTGACAGTTGTATTTGGATCATGCAAGAGGAGTTGAATCTGGCTATGCAAAGTATGAAACTTTTCCTATGTGGAATTTGGATTTGAATCATCCTATCAATTTGGCATACGAGGCTGCGACTGCTGACATAGGTGATTACAATTGTATTGATACCTTCCATCTGAAAGTCTATGGTGAACGTGTGGTCAACTACAACAGAGATGTTGCTGCCTTTCCTCTTATCAAAGGATTAACAGATAAAATAGTGTGAAAAGACAATTTCATGCATCAGTATCGTAGTCCTACGGATATGGGTATCAGTATGTGATGATTTTGTCTTACCGATGAATCAGTAGTGAAACAGGCTTGTGTCGATGAGATAGAGAGAAGAAAGAAATGGTATCAAGAGATGATTGCTAGAGGTGAATGAGATATTGAGTGGCTAAAGGTGTGTGATAGATTGAAACAAAAGTGTTTATGATATCAAACGAAATAATATGTGATCTTCTCACATTGAACATTTTTTGGAACAGGATAATGTGGTAGATACACCATATTCTCATTCCAAATATAAGGAAATTGAAAAAAAATTTGATGATTGGTTTGAGAAGCAAGGGCAAAAAGAACAATATGGATATCTTGATGATATGAATAAATTGAAAGTCGATTTTCAAAGATATTTGATGTTACATTGAGAAATGGTTTTGGTCACATTGAATAATATTCAAAATACTATATTTTTTAAAAATAGTAATGATGTTGATGAAATGGGTGTCATGACAGATGGGGTTAATCCGAAAAGAATTGATCAGATTTTGTTGCCTGGATGTAAGGGTGGTCTTTTGTTGGATTATGGAGGAATGAGAAGTGCGAACTTAAAAAATAAGATATCTGGTTTGTGAATTACTATGGACCGTCCTGTTGCGATCATATGGAAGGAAGGAACTTATGTGTATGCTGATAATATGAATCAAAGAGCTTTGGTGTATAAATGAGTGAAAGTGGTTGTGAATGATCCATTGACATTTGTTCAGGCTAAAGAACTCTGACCTGTTTATGCGGAGCTTGATAATTTGAAACAAGATATTGTTTGATTGAAAAGAAAAGAAACTATTAATGTTTGAAATAGTGATAGAAATTACCAGAAACTTGGTGCATGGAAAGATAATATCCTTAAGCAATTTAAATTTAAGCTAGATAACAACTCCTATTTTTGAGATAATAATTTCCGTACTTATTTAAATTTTTTAGAAGATTTCTTTTGATTGGATAAAGATTTTCTGTTCCATTTGATGACTATAGAAAGTAACTGAAAACGTACTGTTAATTCAAATGCTGGGTCTTTGTGATTATTCCAGTTTGATGGCAAACATTTAGATCTAGAAGAAAAATCATTAGGTGTTGCATATGATCCTATTTTTGCTGCATTGAAAGTTGCTGTTGAATGTCAAAAGTGAAGTAAGTATAATCCTTCTTGACAATGGAATGCAGTGACAGTAGTTGCGGCATACAATTATTGACAAAATTGACTAAAGGAACTTTTGGGTAATGCATCTATTTCGAAAGAAAATTTTCCGAAAATTAAGAAACCAGAAACCCAAAAACATATTGGGAAATATTTACTTTTGACTAATGAGCCTGAGAATAATAAGTTATTTAATACACTAGGGTTGAATAGTAAAATAGAACAGGGAATTAGAAGTCGAGCTAATGAATGGAGCAAATAAGAATAAATTTTTCTCAAATTGTATATCTCAGTAGCGAGTTACGGTATATTACGGAGACGAAATGATTTATGATTAGCATGCTTTTAAAGAAAAACCTTGGCAGTAAATATGTTGATTTGTTAATTCTCAAATTTGTTTTTTCAAGGTGTAGCCTTTTTGCTTAGTCTCTTAATAAGGGCAAAAGTGATGGATCAGAGTGCGATGATATAGACTCGGTTTGAAATAGTGCCTCAGGCTATGAGGACATATATTTCACTTGAAAAATAGATAATGACTGATGCTATCAGTGGTATGATGTATGGTTTTTCTGTTCTGATTTGGTTGATCATTCGTTTGATGGTAAATCAACACAATGGTGTAACTCCTACATATAAACTTGCAAATATTCGTGGGTTGACTCCCATCCTCTGTCCTATGTGGATTATAAATTCAGAAATATGAATGATGATATTTTCCATAATTTATTCAAAGTTGAAAACTGTTTTGGCTTTGATGTAGTTTTTGAAGCATAATGGTTTGATATTCAATGACAAGTTTTTCATCTTCCTTCATCTTGATACTAACACGTATATCCTTTACTTCTTGTTTTTCTGTTTCATTGTATTTTTGTTTGTTTTGATGTTTTATGATTGTGTGTTGAAATCTTTTCTCAGTGTTGCTCCTGTGTTTGATGCATTGAGGATTGCTTCATCCATGACCTGACTGATTCCTTCTGTTGTGAGTGTCCCGTCACCTTTGATGGTAATGGTGATTGCGATAGATTTCTTGTCAGATGGGAGTTCTTTCCCCTGATAGATATCGAAAATAGCATAGTCCTCTACCCTTTTGGTTTTTTTGATCGCTTGGAGAAGAGTATCAAACGATTGTTGCTGATCTATGACGAAAGAAAGGTCACGAGTGATGATTTGGTCTTGGAGAGTTGTATAATCAGCTTTTTTGATTTCAGATGAAAATCATTGCAGTGCTGGGATATCTATATATGCATAGACGAGTTGTGATGATTCGGGAAGTTTGGCTATGGAAAGGATGTGGGGATGGATTTGTCCTATGAATCCGAGGGGTGATTGTTGTTTGGTGTCTGTCGGCTCTATTTGGATGAGTCATTGTTTTTGGGGATGGAAATAGTGTGATGTGCTGCTTTGATACTGTGCTTGCATTCAAGTACATTGTCTGATGATGTTGGTGATGATATGTTTGGCATGCAAGAGAAGATCGTCATCTCGATGTGTGCTTGCTCTTTGGTAGAGCATGATTGCCATGTGGCGAGATTCTCTGATGGTGGATCAGGTATCATTGACTGACTTGTGAATGTCACCATACAGTTTTGCAAAGATATTGTTCTGATTTTGATCAGATGTGTTTAGATCTTCTTTTGTCCACACATTGTTGATGCTTGCAAGATTGATTGTATCAAAAAATTTGTGATTTTTTTTGATGGATGTGAAGAGATTGTAGAGCAATGAGTCGGTCAAGAAGGATGTTTCTGGGGTGAGTGAATTGTCCATTTGTACCAAATTTGATTGATCTACTCCAAAGAGTTTGAGTTCTTGGTCGTGAGCTCGGGGATAGATCTCAAGCATATCGCAATGGTGTTCTTTGGTGAGAATATCTTCTATGTGTTGCATGATGTTGATATGTTTGCCATGGTGATGTGCTTGGATTGGTTTGGTCAGTCAGATTGTATTGATTTTTTCATAGCCATAGATTCTTGCAACTTCTTCTACTATATCTTCAAACACATTGAGGTCTCAAGGTCAGCGTCGAATGGGAAGACTAATGGTGTTTTTTTGAATGTTGCATCAGAGGTTTTGAAGAATATCTTGAGCATGATGGTTTGGACCTGTTTGGCTTGTTGTGTTTTCTATCAATGCTGAAACCTTCTCTCGATCGACAAGGATGTTTTGGGGTGTGTTGAGTGCTTGTTGGGTAGTCGGGGGAATGTAATGTTGGATGTTGTGGACTTGAGCTTTGGGTGTTTGTATGTTGTTTGCGAAAAATCATTCTTGTTGGATTCGAGAGCTGCAGATATGCGAGGTAGCAAGTGTGTAGAGAGGATTGATATTTTTTTCAAACCTCATGGATGCATCAGTCCTGGTTGCAAGCCTGATGGCTGTTTTCCTCACTGCGATAGGATCAAAATTGGCTATTTCTATGATGATGTTGGTCGTTTGATCCGTGACTCATGAGTTTTTGCCTCCGATAACACCTGCAATTGCTAAAATTTCTTCTTGATCAGTGATGAGGATATCTTGTGGTGTCAGCGTATGTTTTTTGTCAAAAAGGTCGGTAAATGTTTCTTGATCTTGGGCTTGTCTGATGATGATGTGTTGATTGATTTGATCGGCATCGAAGATATGGATCGGTTGGCCGGTGATGTACATGAAAAGATTTCAAAAATCTACTCGATTGTTTCTAGGTTGTAATCAGAGATCAAGTAAGGCAAGTCTGATGGAGAGAGGTGATTTGTGTATTGTAATTTGGTCAATATGGATGGCTGTGTAGGATCTCAATTTGTCTGTTTGGCTGATAAGGAAATTATTTTTGTTTGATGAAGTTTGATGGTTTGTTTGAGAAAATCATTTGATGAATTCATCAATGTGAGATGAGATAACTTTGGAAGGAAAGTGAGTTTGATAGATGGCTTGGAGTTCTATAGCCATGGCAAAATGACCAGTAAGATCTGGTCTGTGAGTGAGGGTTTTGTTGTCTACATCAAATATTGTGTCAATCAATCGTGGATATTTTTTGGTGATGGGAATTCATAGATCTTGGTCAGTGATGTCTGTGAAGTCAGACTGTTCTGGTGTGAGGTTTGATCATGATGAGGGTGTGTGAAAACTCCCTTGTTCCCTTTTCCCAATTTTGAGATTAACTTCCTGTTCCCTTTTTTGAAAGGGGGAATCTGATTTTTGCATATTTCGTATACCGTGTATATCCAAGTCTTCATCGATTGATAATTCTTCTTTGGCACAAATCATGCCGTTGGACTGGACTCCTCTCATATCTCTTTTGATGATGGTGATATCTCTTGCAGGAAGATAGGTTCATGGTAATGCAACAGGTACATAGTAATTTGGTGCAATGTTTTCTGCAGCTGTACAGATTCGATAGATACCTTGAGTACCGCAATCAACTTGACAGATGAAGAGTTTATCTGCATTGGGATGCGTTTTGACTTCGGTGACTTTGCCAAAAACCACTGTGTCAGCGATAGCACGAGTTTTGATTTTTTCTATCTCACAGGATTTGAGGATGAGTTGATTGGCGAGGTCTTGGTCGCTATCGTTGATATCGATGAACTGTTTGAGTATGTTGCGAGAAAATAGCATGGGGCATTTCATTGATCTAAAATGTTCTGTTTGTTTTTCTAGTGATGTTGGGTGGAATGTGAAGGGATTTTGTGTTTTGGTGGGATGAGTCTAGTCTTGTAGTACAAAGGTTTGCATAGTGCCTTCGAGGTCTTGGAAGGTGAGTTGGTAGGCGGTGAGTTGGAGAGGGGGGGATGATAACGATTTTGCAGAATGTTCAGAATATTCAGAAGTGTTCAGATTTTTTGATGGAGCAGAAATGGCTGAAGAAGGAGAAGGTAATTTTTGATCGAGGGATTTGTCGCCGTAGAGGTAGTCACCGATGATGGGAAGCCCGAGGGATGAGAGGTGGTAGCGTATTTGGTGCGTACGTCCAGTGAGGATTTCGAGCTCAAAGGTTACTATCGATGAATCGGGGTATAAAGGTATTTGTAGTGAGAGGATTTTGGTGATGCCTTGTTTGATGACTGGGTAGGGGGTGTTTGGGATGACGTCTTTGATGATGTAATAAACAGTGGGAAAAGGAAGGGATGCGAGCTGCGAGCTTCTAGTTGCTGGATTTTGGTTTTTTGAATTTTTGAAGCCTGGATCCTTCGAGAAGACTCAGGATGACGGAATGGTTTGGAGGAATTCTTTTCCTGTGGGAGTGATGTGGCAGGTGGCACGGTAGTATTTTTTCAATGGGACTGCTTCTTTGGCTTGGATAGTGTCAGCTTCTGATTTTTGCTGAAAGAGATGTTTGAAATGGGCGAGACCTTGCTCGGTTTTGGCGATGATCATGAGTCAGTTGGTTTCTTTGTCCAATCTATGGATGAGTCATGCTCTGATGAAGTTGCCGACGCTGGGGAGATCTTTGTAGGTGTGGTACAATCGGCCTGTGACTGATGGGCTTGCTATATCTCGGATGCTGTTGGGGTGGGAGAGGACGCCTTTGGGTTTGTTGATGATGAGATAGTGTGGTGTTTCGTGGATGATAGGGATGTTGGGGCATGGGGCTTCCTGGAGTATGGTGCCGTCGATATATCTTTTGAGTGAATCGATATGGATAGTGTCTCAAGCTTTGAGTTTGTAGGATTTTTTGATTGGAATGGTGATTGATGTGTCTTGAGGACGCATTATTGATGCGTCCCTACTTATTTTGATGCCTCCTCTCTCGATGATATGATGAAAGAAATTTCTGCTATAGGGAAATATTGATGTGAGGTATTGGTCGATTCTGATATTGGTTTGTGTTAGGATGATGATTTCGCTCATGGGACATGAGTGATAAAATGTGATTGCTTTGTATAGTGGAATTGTATAAAAGTATCAAGTATTTATCTTGTTTGTTTTCTCTGATGGCTGAAAAAAAATCTACAAAAAAAAGTTTTTTGGATAGTTTTGTGGAAGGTGCGGAGCATGTGATCTCCTCAGAACCTGTCCAGGAATTGCTTTCTACGAGCAAAAAAGTCATCAAGGTTGGCTATGAAAAGCTCAAGGAGCTTGATATCAAGGAGATGTCGGAGAGTGGAAAAAAGATGATAGATCAAGGGAAAGATATGTTGA
>Ga0066640_10001346_pt1 | contig 14691 bp, 10 predicted proteins | sample CryGeyCG2114_020_2_FD_59505 | JGI IMG/M metagenome (GOLD analysis project Ga0066640, IMG submission 59505) | Groundwater microbial communities from aquifer - Crystal Geyser CG11_big_fil_rev_8/21/14_0.20 | ecosystem: Environmental > Aquatic > Deep subsurface > Groundwater | place: USA: Utah... | reverse complement strand
ACTTGCAACTTAAATTATACGAAGCAAGCTTCGAGGAATTAAACCTGAAAGAGATTAAATCTAGGCAAATCGGTCATATTGATTATAATATTCTTGCCGCACTCTGTTCCGAAAATACTTAAGGATACTTTCCGGTATTTTTGAAATATGAAAGCCGGATTTTCTGTAATTATTGTAATGTAACAACAACCAAAGGTTAACTTTTTAATTTTTTTCTTTTGTATTGGGTATTTTCATTTTATGCTGCAATTTGCAGATTTTAAAATCCGAACCTACTATTTAAAAAAGATTTTTTTATGTTACGTAAATTCTCAAGTTATCTTACAAGAAGCTCATACCCTCAAAGGGTAGCAGGAGTCGTAAAGAAAATGGCATTAGATACATTTAAGGAGCAGAACCCTGAAATATCAGGTTTTATTGACAGGAACACGGCAATAGAGCAGATAAGTTCTCCTCAACTAAGGCAGCTTCAATATTCAAAACTGGTACATGACATAAACAATAACGGCAATGTTCATATTACCGGCAAAACATATACTGCTTTAGGTATGGCGGATTACTTATATAAAACCGTAGCCATATCACAGGAAATGCAGCTATTGAGGGAGAGGGGGAAAGCTAAAACCGCCTCAGTCGAACAGCAAGAACAAATAGATACCGATACGGTAACCGATAATTTACGCAAATTCAGGCATTCGTTCGTAAATATGGGTATGCAGATTCAGGCGGGTAATATTGCCGATTTGATACTTGAAGAAGATGCCGATACTAAAACATTAAAAGAAAAAATTGAAAGTTATGCTGCCATAGCCGATAAGCGTTTATCACCCCAAACAAAATATAATGATTACTCTATTGATAAAGCCTTCGCATATGAACGCAGTGCGGTAAATTCTAACAAGTACGAATATCCCGAATCTGATGAAAGTATCGTTCCAAAACCTCATCAGATAAAAACATATGTTTTTTCACATTTGCTCAAGTCCTTGTCACAAACCTCAAATAATACCGAAGAAAGCAATAACATCTTATTTGCTGCAATTAGACGTACTATTGACAGCAAGAACGAAACAATCGGTGAATTTCAACAGATACTTTCCGAAACGTCAGGTGATTTGTCAGAGTCGATAATTCGGAAAATAAAAGAGAAGAAGGAAAAATCTCCCGATCTTTTCGCTCCCATAAAAACGGTTAATGAGGCTATTAAGAAAGTGGACGACATCTCGGGTTATTATCGGGTTCAGGCTCAGGGTGCGTTGCTTGGTCTAAACGGAGCTAAATTAAGTTTATATGAAGACAGGAGTATATCATTTGATAATCTTGCAAAGACACGCAAACAAATACAAAGCCGGATAGAAATAGAAAAAAGCCGTTCCCAAAACACTAGGGAAACAGGTTGCAACCTCAATGCCGATAGCACTATGTCAATTGCCGGCATAGATTTTTATAAGAAGATAGCCGCAGGGGATATCCCCACATCAAAAACCCAATACAATATAATGAGATTCATATCGTCGGTAGCCGACCTTCCTGATTCCGTTTTACCTGCCGAAAGGTTAATAGACCGTGAGGAAGAAAATCGGAAGCTTCCGCCTTCATTATCGGAAGTGCCTGCAAAAAGCCGATAGTCTAATCATTAATAATATTTAATTAATCATTAATGATTTATAAACTAAATTAGGCTATGATGTAACTTCAAAAATTAATAAAAATAACCGAGCTTAGATGTTTATAAAAAAAATATCAGATACTTTTAAAAGTACCATATTTTCAGTTCTATTTGTGCTGGCTGCTACTATGAGTTTTAATGTAAATGCACAGGAAGCGTCAAAGCCCAGAGTAAAGGTTATTACGCAAACAATTAAGTTTACGGCGAATGATAGAGTGTTTGAAGCGGTAGGTACCGGTCGCGCACAATTTTCAGCAAGTATCCACCCTGCCATATCCGATGAGGTTATGGAGGTTTTGTTCGAATCGCAGCAGCGTGTAAATAAAGGCGATGTTCTGGTACAACTAGATGATAGAGAGGAGCATCTTGCGGTAAAGCTTGCCAAAGTAAGGCTAAAAAACACAAAATCGCTTTTAAACCGTTATCAAAAGGCAGTAAAGAACGGAGCGGTTCCTCAAAGTGAAGTAGATGAGGCACAGGCAAATTATGACTCTGCCGGTCTTGAACTTGAACAAGCCTTATTATCTTTGGAAGAAAGACAGATAATAGCACCTTTCGACGGAGTTGTCGGTATTCCTAATATCGACCCCGGTGATAGAGTTACTCCCGATACTATGATAACGGGACTGGATAACCGTGATATAATATACATACATTTTGAGGTTCCCGAATCTTTAGCAGGAGAGCTTCAAAATGCTCTTAAGGAAAAACAGGAAATAACCGCTACGACACCCTCACATAACGGTATTACGTTTAAGGGCATGATAACCGCACAGGAAAGCAGGTTAAATCCTGAAACCAGAACGATAATGGCACGGGCAAGCATAATTAACGATATTGATTTGCTGCGTCCGGGAATGTCTTTTAAAACACGCTGGGATATTCCGGGTAATAAATACGCTACCGTTCCCGAAATATCATTACAATGGGGGCGTGACGGATCTTACATCTGGGTAATAAGGGACGGTATCGCAAAAAAAATTATGACGCAAGTCATAGCCCGAATGGCAGGAACTGTATTGCTCGAAGGTGATGTGCAAGAAGGAGAAGAAGTTGTTGTAGAGGGGGTGCAAAGATTAAGACCCGACACTAAAGTTGAGGTTATAGGCAGGCAGTAAATAGTTTTATACCTGCGAAATACTATATCCGGTATGAAGAATGAAAAATTATAGAAGACTCTGCAAAAGGACACAAAGTTCAAATTTGAGTTCTTTTTATCCCCCCTCCCGTTTGCGGAGGAGGGTTAGAGAGGGGGCGACACATGCAGGCATAATAAACACTTGCGAGTTTCTACCCCTCACAAAAACACTTTCGTGTTTTTAACTCTCCCTCAAGGGGAGAGTAGTTTTTCGACTTTTGCAGAGGGTTTTATAGTAACTTTGAGTTTAAAGGAGAAAATAAAAAATTGAGCAAGTTTTCCGAAGGCATAACGGCACTTGGTGTAAGAAGACCGGTATTGATAACGGTTGTCAACCTCCTTATTATGCTTGCGGGGCTTGCCAGCTTTTTCGGAATCGATATAAGGGAACTGCCTGATGTCGACCGCCCCATAATAGGTGTGCGTGCCGTATATGACGGTGCTTCTCCAAGCACAATGGATACGGAAGTAACAAGTATATTAGAAGGAGCGGTATCACGTGTATCGGGTGTAAAGAGCATAGAATCCTCAAGTGAGGAAAACAACATGCGTATGCGTGTGGAGTTTGACAGCTCGGTTGACCTAAACGTTGCCGCCAATGATGTTAGGGAAGCTGTAAGCCGCGCACAAAGACAATTACCCGATGATATCGATCAGGTTCTGGTTATCAAGGCAGATAGCGATGCGGATTCGGTAGTACAGCTATCGGCATATAGCGACACCCTTTTAAAATACGAGCTTGCAGAACGTATAGAAAAAGATGTAGCCCCTGAATTTTTGTCAATAAAAGGTGTTGCGGATGTAACGCTAAACGGTGACCAGCCGAGAGTCTTGCGTGTTTTATTGGATCCTGCCCTGCTTGCCGGATATAAACTTTCCGTATCCGACGTGGTTGATACTTTAAGTACCATAAATCTGGACGTACCTGCCGGTAGTTATGAATCTGACGATCAGGAACTTCTTGTAAGAGCGCAGGCAACGGTTGTTAAACCTGAAAAAGTTGAAGAACTATATATAAGAGGTGATATCAAGATAGGTGATGTAGGTGAGGTTTTTTACGCTCCTATGGAGGCGGAATCATATTCGCTTCTAAACGGTAGAATGGTAGTGGGACTGGGTATAATCAGGCAGGCAGGTTCTAACACCATTGATATTGCTAACGAGGTCGACAGGCGTTTAAAAGAGATAAACGAACGGTCAAAGGATTTTACATTGGTCAAAACCTCTGACGATGCAATATTCATCAAGGGGGCTTTAAAAGATGTCGTATTTACACTTATATTCTCGATTTTAATAGTATTACTGATAATAGGGATATTCTTAGGGCAGGCTAAAGCCGTACTTATCCCCGCCGTTACCATGCCTATATCGCTTATAGGAACCCTCGCCGCTATATGGCTATTCGGATTTTCCGTCAATCTTCTTACGCTGCTTGCTTTAGTTCTTGCCACAGGTTTGATAGTAGATGATGCAATAGTAGTATTGGAGAATATACAGCGTGTAAGATCGGAAGGAATGGAAAAAATGGCTGCGGCAGTAATAGGGACAAAGCAGGTATTTTTTGCCGTAATAGCTACCACTATAACCCTTGTTTCGGTATTTTTGCCTATCGCTTTCTTACCGGGGGATACGGGGCGTATGTTCAAGGAATTCGGGCTGGTGCTTACCATAGCCGTTATAATAAGCTCGTTCGTAGCCGTAACCTTATGCCCGATGATGACCTCAAGACTGCCTAACATGTCCAAGAGTAATAAGTTCCTTGATGCTATAAGAGGAAAGCTTGACGGGTTCGGGCATAGGTCGGCAGGTTTTTATTTCAGAACGTTAAATTCCCTTATACATCACAAGATAATAAGCCTGATAATAGCTGTCGGCGTTGCTGTAGGCGGAATGTTCAGCTTTTCCCTTTTGAATCAGGAATTACTACCGAAGGAAGATAAAGGCTCTATACAGGTGATGCTTACGGGTCCTGACGGTTCGTCACTAAGTTACGCAGACAGGCAGTCGCAAAAAGTAGAGGAAGTACTTTACCCTTATCAGGAACAGGGAATTGTAACGGATATCTTCACCATAGTGGGTCGCTGGGATAAGAACCGTGCATTTACGATTACTACTTTAAAACACTGGGACGAGCGTGATGTAAGCCAGATGGAACTGGCATCGGAGATAAGTGATAAATTAAAGGATATACCCGGTGGATTGGTAAGGGTTATACAGCGTAGCAGCCTGAATGTAAGAGGTGGAGGAAGCGGTATCCAGATAGCACTTACAGGCAATAATTATGATGACCTTTATATTGCATCAAACGATTTTGCACAAAAGCTGAAAGATAATATACCTATAATTGAAGATGTTAATATCCAGTTTGACACTTCACAGCCCGAACTTTCGTTTGACATAAACCGCCAAAGGGCAAATGACCTTAACGTACCTATGGAAAGGATATCCCAGACCTTGCGTGTTATGGTTGATAAGCTTGATTTGCTTGACCTGAGCGTAGACGATCAGGCGGTTCCCGTGATGTTAGGCTCTGCAAACGGCGTGATAAATGATCCGGGTGATCTTTTGAATATTTTTGTTACTAACACTAATGATGAACTTGTGCCGCTTAGTTCCCTGATAGACGTAAAAGAAAGCGGTGTGGCGGCGGAACTGGACAGACATGCACAGCGTCGTGCCATTGAGCTTGATATCGGATTACCTCCTGCTACTACGATAGGTGACGTGCTTGAAGATATTAAAAATCTTGCTAAAACCAAACTGCCGCAAGGAACTAATCTATTACTGCTTGGCGAGTCGGCAACTTTGGAAGAATCATCTTATGAAACCGCACTTACCTTTCTAATAGCCTTATTGGTCGTATTTTTAGTGCTTTCCGCCCAGTTTGAAAGTATCGGCAGTGCTGCAATAGTTATGTTCACAGTCCCTTTCGGGCTTGCCGCCGCCGTATTTGCGTTATTGCTTACGGGGCAATCCCTGAATCTTTATAGCCAGATAGGTCTTGTAATGCTTATAGGTCTGATGACCAAGAATGCCATATTGCTTGTCGAGTTCATGGATCAGATGCGTGATGAGGGTATGAGTGTTGACGATGCGGTTATGGAAGGTGTAAGGGTTCGTCTGCGTCCTGTTATTATGACCGTGTCATCTACCGTAATAGGCAGCCTTCCGCTGATATTATTTACAGGTCCGGGAGCTGAGGCAAGGAACTCTATAGGCTGGGTAGTATTTGGCGGGCTTGGTCTTTCGACATTATTTACCCTATATCTTGCACCGCTTGGCTATTTAATAATAGCACCATTTGTAAAACCTCGTGCATCTTCGGGCAAAGAACTTGAAAAACAATTAAAAAATGCGAAAAGAAATAAGAAGGAGGTGACGAATTAACAGTTACAACACTGTTTTTTCGATTACGACAGAAAAATGTCATGCTGAATTTATTTCAGCATCTTTGTAAAGAAATTATAGATTCTGAAACAAGTTCAGAATGACAAGGCTTTAAATATGAAAAACATAACACTAATATTAACATTAATTTTATTCGGCTGTACGGTAGGTCCGGACTATGTAAGACCTTCCATACAACCGCCGGAATCTTTTGTGTCACAGGAGGTATTAAAAAGCCTGAATGACGGCAAAGACGAACAGGATATAGCACCTGACTGGTGGACGGGTTTTGAAGATGAAACCATGAACAAGCTGGTAGAAAAAGGTATTGCAAATAACTTCGAGATAAAAGCCGCATATGCAAGGGTAAAGCAGGAAAAAGCAAGGATAACACTTGCAGATAGCGGCGACAGTCTTTCACTTGATGCCGATATTGACGGCAATGTTGACGAAAGGAGTTCGGTAAAAAGAGGGACAAATAGTACCACAAAGAGTATAGCGGCAGGTCTTGCGGCAACCCTTCCGCTTGATATATTCGGGCGTACTAAACGCAATGTAGAGATGTCTGTTGCAGGATACCAAAGGGCAAGGCAGGAGCTAAAAGGAGTAGTTCTCGGTATTAGCTCGGATATCGTTTCCGAATATATGACCTTGCGAGGAACACAGCAGCAGTTGGAGCTGTTAAAAGAGTCCGTAAAATTACAGGAAAAAACCCTTTCCATCGTTCAGTCAAGGCTGAAATCGGGTATATCACCCGAGCTTGATCTGCAAAGGGCGATAACTTCAGTAGAGAATCTGCGTGCCGGAATCCCTTCTTTAGAAAGGGATCTGCAAAATTCACGAAATAATCTGGCAATACTTACAGGCAATTTCCCCGGTGTTTATGAGGATATGCTAAAAGTTACAGGCGATATACCCCAATATAATAGCCGCATTCCTGATTTTATGCCGCTTGCGGTTTTGGAAACCCGTCCCGATGTACGTGCGGCAGAGGAAAGCCTAAAAGAAACGGTAGCAGGCATAGGCGTAGCCCAAGTTGCGTTCTATCCTGAATTTGAGTTAACGGGAGCTATCAGTATCGGTCTTACCGGCATAAGCGGCTCACCTACCACATCAACCCTTATATCGACACTCGGCGGTGTTATTGACCGTCATATATATGACGGTGGTTCCACAAAGGCAAGCTTTGCTATTGCCAAGGCACAATCAGAAGAGGCACTGGCAGACTATGAGCAAATTTTACGTGAAGCCACAAAGGAAGTCGAGGAGATACTGGCTACCATTAAAGCTTCAAAATCCCGTCAGGAATCACTGAAGAAGTCCGTAACTTCAAGTCAGCGTAGTTTTAATCAGGCTGAAACATTATATCAGGAAGGTTTAATAAGCTTTTTAGATGTAGTTGACGCACAAAGGGTATTTGCCGATGCAAGGCAGAATCTTGCCTCGGAACAGACTAATTATTCTGTAAATGTCAGCCGTCTTTTTGAAGCACTCGGCGTAGATATAAAACACGATAAAACCCAAGAAGAAAATAACCATAGTAACTTCTAAATTCATTTACATCATTGCCTTGCGTTTTCTTTAGAAAACTATAGGGCGACGATGTTGAGATTACCTTAGAATTTCTTGCAGAAATTCAGGTAATGACGAGTTTTTTTGCATTATGCAGAGGTCTTAAAATGAATTTAGAATTTACTCCCCCATCAGCACCCTCATGACATCTGCAAACAAAAACAGGTGCCACACATGAGTATAGCACCTGTTTTGTTTATAGAGTTTGTGTATGGGTTATGGTTTATCGATGCGGGATATTTTCGTGCCTTCAATGCTAACTCCGGCCATCAGACCCTGTTGGTCAAAGATAAAGGCATAGGCATCGTCTTGAAGTGTTGAAGATGATAGGTTTTTAGCGATTCCCTCATCGACCACCACTACCGTCGGACCAACGCCAATTTCCCATCCCTTGGTGTCTTTAACGTATTTAATGGCTTTATCGCTCATCAAAAAGACAACATATCCGTATGACTGTGCTCCGGCTTGCCAGCCAAAAGAACCGCTAACCGAGTTATAGTAGCCATCAATTTTTCCGTCACTTCTCATCACGCCTTCACCGTAAGCACCACCAAAGATAAGACCGGCTTTGACGATATTCGGAAATATCAGTACTGCTTTCGATTTTTTAGAAAGGTTTTTGGCAAGCGGGTTCATTTTTATTAGTGATTGCACCGCCTGATCGGAATCTTTATGTAAATCCTCCGCCGTTGCCGCCATCGCACCAAAAGATAATATGTTCATTAAAGCTGTCATAATAAATACTCCTAATAGTTTGGTTAAAGTTTTCATGGTTGTCTCCTATTGGTTAAAGTGAGTTTAAAAAGTTAATTCTGTGTCATAGGCGTCCCCTCCTCCGTATAATGAACGTTGATTTCCACACATCGGTCAGGGCTTAAGCAGTTAATCGTGCGACTACGAGTCATACTCGTGTTACAATGTGTTACTGATTGCGATTCGCCAACGCCATGCACTCCGGCCACACGTGTTCTTAAATATCCGGAAGTTGCAAGATACCGCACCTAACGGTATTTGATTGCAATCAACCGACTGAGTCTCTGTGTTTGCCACCCAAAGCAGCGAACGCACTTGCAATAAAAGCACCGATCAACATTGATAAAAACGTATAGAGGGAAACTTTCATGGCAGTTTTACGTGCCTCATTAAGCCCTTCTTTAGCTGTTTCCTTAGCCGATAAATAAAGGGGAGTCATGAAACGCAAGTTATACAGCTAAATTATCCGTAATGCCGTAATGCTGGTAAAGATTGCTACGGAACTTTGGATCAGCCATATCCGGCCAGTTATCTTTATCAAAGCCCTCTGCATTTTCCAGACGGTCTTTATCTATATCCAGAATAAAACCGCTATCTTGTGTATTTAGCTTCATGGCTTCGGGTGGAATAGCAAAATACTTATCACCCAAACCGAATAAGCCGCCAAAAGATAAAACGTAATATGCCACACTATTATTTTCCGTGTCGAGCATAACGTCTTTAACATCACCTAGACTTTCACCCTGATGATTTTTTACATCTTCACCGTTGAGTTCCGATGCAGATTTTATAATTTGATTTGTCATGATTATTCTCCTTTATTTGCCCGTATAATCGGGATATTTTATCGTTAAAAACCGGTATCCGGCGTATCCTCATGTCAATCCGACATTTGTTGAATTAACTTTAGTCTTGACGCACCTAAAGGTATTTGACTTCAGACAAATGCATATAGTTATTATTTTATGAATACATAACAGCTTAAGTAAGGAGTGTTTGATAATGAAATAACACCAAGTGTTGCAACAAATAGCCGCATCAAAAGATAGGTAAATATGACGAAAACGCAAAATAGCACAGCCCCCTTAACGGAGTCTGTGCGTAAAGCGTCTTAAAAATCCAAAGTCCCTTGTTATATATTTCCTGACAGCATCAGTACCACAACCACAATAAGAACCGTACCTAATACACCGCTTGGAAAGTAGCCCCAGCTTCTGCTATATGACCAGCTTGGGAATACGCCAATAAGAAACAAGATTAAGATAATGAGTAGTATAGTTGAAAGTGTCATTTTTTATCTCCATTAAAATTCTGAATGGAGCGTTGCTAACTAAACATAGTTTTTGTATTTCATGTTAAAATTTTTAATATTTTTGTCATGCTGAACTTGTTTCAGCATCTACTCCGAGATAAAAAAGATACTGAAATAAATTCAGTATGACAAAAACGATGTTTAGTTAACAATGCCCTAAATGTATGCTATCCCGATTTTTACGGCACGTATTTGATTGCAATCAAATACAGCATTTTGGTCTTTTTATTTCTGTTAAGTTACTCAAGGTGAATAAAATTTAGACCTCTGCATAATGCGTCATAGCCTGAATTTGTAAAACAAATGACGAGTTTTTTTGTATTATGCAGAGGTCTTAAATTGACACATCTATATTTAAAATATAAAAACCTTCCGATTAAAAACTTTAAGAATGCTCAGCTTATGAATATAAAACAAGCACTGGCGGGAATGCTGTTGCTATCGGCAGCGACATCTCAAAAGAAAGTTGGGGCTACGGCTCAAATCGGGTTAGACGTAGTCGCATCAAGAGGTTTCTGCACCGGCATGATATGTGCCGGTATCAAGGGAATGACACCACACATAAAAGATGCTTCAAGCATTACGGAAACCGATAAAAATGAAACTGCGGGAAAACATAATTTCGTATCAAAAATCACAAAAGGGGCTTTAAATAATTTTCCCTTAGACTTTGGAGCAAACGCAATTGCAACCACATATGTGGACAGGCTATTCGGAACAAAAACGCAAACCGTATCTAATATAAAATCACTGGCTTTACCCATCGCAACTATGGAAGTAACCAAAGAGATTATCAAGGATGCTAATATACCGCCAATAGCTAAAAGTGCAATTATTTACGGTGGATTTTGGGCTGGTCGGATGTCACAGGGCAAAAGCCCTCTTACAACTGCCGTGGCAGTCGGAGGATTTGCAGCAGGAGCAAGTTTTATTAAGTCTGTTAATAACAAAGCAAAGGTTAATTCTGACGATAAACACAGAACCGAACCCAAACCTGAAAAAAACAAAGGTCTTTACGTTTCGGCAGTGACAGGATTTATGCCTTCTAGCGTAAGGAAACTATCCGATAACGCAAAAGATAGTGCGGAGGATCAACTCAAGGAACGCATAGGAGTGCTTAAAGAAGCAAAATTATGGCCTTTGGGTTATGACAGTTTCTCTCAAAGATATACCGACTATCTTGTACCTATAAGTGACGATGAATATAAAAGCATGTTCCGTTAAAACACAAAATCATTTTCATCTAACGTTATTTCACCTACCATAACAACGAAAAAATTTATATCCGAATTATGAATAAAGGTTAAGCCTTGCTCATTAACAACCGAAAAATCATCAAAATACGCCGAGTTGTCGGGATTATTGTTGAAATATGTAAAGTCAAGTACATCTCTGCCTTTTTCAAAGTCCATAATTATATCATACTGAAAAACCGTGGAGTCTCCATGTTCAAATACAAATTTATCATCTCCTGCTCCACCAAATAAAAAATCACTGCCGGAACCGCCTTGTATATAATCACCATCTCGACCACCGAACAACCAGTCCTTTCCATCGCCTCCATATAAGCGGTCGTATCCTTCATTGCCCCATAAATAATCATTACCGGCATTACCATCTAAGAGAGCATTGTCTCTATTTCCTTGTATAACATCATTACCTGCACCGCCTTGAATTAAATCATCTCCCTAATCACCAACTATAAAATCATCTCCTGCGTATCCTAAAATTTCGTCAGAGCCTATTGTTCCGACAATATTATCATTCCCTGAAGTACCTTCTATAAAGTTAAAATTCACAAAACCCCCATAAATTAACAAATTAACACCTTTTTATTAATAATTAAATTTATAACTTAGGTCAAATTAATAATTTCACTAGACACTTTGAGTAAGATTTTTATAATCCTTATGCAATTAATATAATCAAGTAGAGAAAAAATATGAGTTCATTACGTAAACCTATAGTAGGTCCTATTGTCGGTCACACAACAACAGATTCATGCCGTTTATGGATTGCGGCAGGTGACCCTGTCATTAAAACAAAAGAATCGGAGAACCGCCGTACGATAGGTGTTATCGGGGTTTATGATGAAAAAAAACAGGCAGTTCTTCCTGAAAACGTATATTACTTCCGTCTAAGGCGTGAATATGACAGGACGGGAACTTTCAACCTTGGAAAAGATGTAAGCTTATGGATGGATGAAGGCAAAAAAGGCACGCCATACAAACTTAAGCCCGATACTAAATATACCGTTAGAATGTCATCATTAACATTGGACGATTCTATTGATAACGATTTGGAAGTTACCAGCGAATATATCGCAAAACGCCTTCCTGCTCCGGGTGTATGGGCATCGGCACTAACTGCAAGGGACGAGCTTTATACACAAGCTGTTTTTAAAACCGCAAAAGCACTCAAAGCTACAGAAAAGTCGCCTGTAAGTTTTCTGCTTGGTTCATGCAGATATCCGGGAATAATGTGGAAAAGCAAAGAGGCAGACAGAATCTTCGGTCCTATGGCGGCTATGAATGACAATGTGGATTTCACATTAATGGTGGGCGATCAGATATATGCAGATTTATATAACCGCTTTGTCCCTGTGGGTCTTGCAAATACTTATGAGGAATTTCAGGAACGCTACAGAACCGCTTTTTCCTCCCCCAATATGGCAACATTACTTAGCCGTGTACCTACATATATGACGCTTGACGACCATGAGATAGAGGATAACTGGACTCAGGACAGGATAAAAAGAAGTGAAAAACGCACCCTGTTTAATCTGGCTATCAGTTTTTACATGAGCTACCAATGGAGCCACGGCCCTAGATTTGAGGATAGCTACATACATGGCAGGGAAATGTCAGGGCATGACGTTCACCTAAAGAGGGAGACTACTCCGAAACTATATTATAACTTTAAGCGTAACGGCTATCCGTTCTTTGTTCTGGATACCAGAACCCAGCGTTACAAAAACGAGGATACCGATAGCATGGGGGCAAATGCAAAAGAAAACCTCAAAGAGTGGTTTACCAAACAAAACAGGCTTGATGATAATCATATGCTGGGGCAGCCCAGCCTGCATCATGCCGAGCCTAACCAGTTAGATTATTTATGTGCATGGATGCGTCACATGCAGGAAGATCACGGTAATGTGCCTAAATTCATTATTACCTCGTCTGTATTTGCACCAAGTGAGGTAGGCTCTACAAAAGGCGATAACGAGAAGGAAAAAAGCGATTCATGGGACGCTTTCCCCAACACTCGCCGAACTGTTTTGCAAACCATAATCGAACATAAAATACAGAATGTTATTTTCCTTTCCGGTGATATACATTGTGCTAACCTTGCCGAGCTTGAGTTTTCAGGTGCCGGTAAGGACATAAAATCATACTGCGTAACCTCGTCAGCATTTTACTGGCCGTTTTCATTCGCAGACGGTGAGCCTTCTTCTTATGTTCACGATTCAAAAGACTCACGCACGCCCGACACCTTCAAGATTTCAGATGAACATGGATCTATGGATTATAAGGCATGGGGATTCACTCAGGCGGATAACTTTGCCCATGTAACGGTTTTGCCTGAAACGCACGAATTGCAGATTCAGCTATATGGAAGTAAAGGGCAGCAGCTTGAGAGGATTCAAAAAAACGGCATGGCAAGTAGTAAGCCTGAAAAGCTAAAACTGGCGGCTTGGTAACAATATATAGTAATTTAAAACGGAATGTCTCGTTAATTGGTTTTTGTACTAAAATAGTTTTCATGCTGGATTTATTTCAGCATGACACTTTATTTTAAAAAGACCCTAAAACATTTAACGGGACATTCCGATAAAAAAAGTTTAGAATAGCGGATACGCGATATTACAAGTCGGACTCAACTTTCTTATCATGTATTGTATATGCTTTTATATGGCAAATGCTTTGTTAACAGAGTCTAAGAGGGTAGCTCGATTTTTATACATTCATCCATTTTTTATAAATGATTTCACCTACAATAATGGCAATAACCGATAGCCCGAAGAGTGGTAGAAAGATTGCCGTAAAAACAATCAAGCCAATAAATTTTTTAGATAAAATAATATCTTTGGAAACAGCAGGCACACCTAAACTACTTTCGGGTTTGCGTTTCCACCACATAATCGGACCGGTAAGTGCCAGACCTATCAAGATAATAACGGCAAGCAGGTTTATAGTCTGATTGGCAACCCCAAATAGCCGTCCTTCATGAAATTGCACACCTATGGAAGATGCCTTACCGAAAGCTCCAAGATTGTCCCAGCGTAAATCCTTGATAACTTCACCGGTTCGTTTATCTAGGAAGACGTAAGCAACATCTTTGTGTGATCCGCCATGACGAAGCGGCATAACTGCAAACACACCGTTTGCAAACCAAGGGTAATCTATCTTGTAGCTATGTTTGATATCCGACTCGGAGAGTTTGCTCATCAGTGTATTTATGGAAATGTCAGGTAACGAAGCATCGCTTATAGAATGCGGACGCTCACTAAAGATTTCTTTTGGAAATCCTTCGTTTAAGGCGTGTCCGGTTTTGGAAAATAAATCTCCCCATACTACCGACCACGGCAAACCTGTAATAATAATAGCCATAATCCATAAGCCGCCCCATGCACCGGTAACTGCATGAAACTCCCTCCATAATTTGCGACCTTTTTGCCCGATGTCAGGAAGTAATATACTGCGTTTTTTCTTTCCTCTAGACCACCATAAATAAAGCCCTGTAATTACCGTTACCAGCGTCCAGCAGGCTACTAGCTCCACAATAATTCCACCCACAGTACCCATCATCAAACCGCCATGAATATCTTTTGCGATATTCATTAATCGCAGGTCCTCATCT
>Ga0066640_10001345_pt1 | contig 14699 bp, 17 predicted proteins | sample CryGeyCG2114_020_2_FD_59505 | JGI IMG/M metagenome (GOLD analysis project Ga0066640, IMG submission 59505) | Groundwater microbial communities from aquifer - Crystal Geyser CG11_big_fil_rev_8/21/14_0.20 | ecosystem: Environmental > Aquatic > Deep subsurface > Groundwater | place: USA: Utah... | reverse complement strand
TGCGTCCGCCCACCACTTCGGATCCCGCCGATCCCACCGGGCCCCGGTCGTCGAAGGAAAAGAAAATATAACGCTGGTTCTGATAAAAATATTTCGGGATCTCCTGCGGGTGCGCGCGCAGGTATTGCTTGATGCCCTGCATGGACCCCTGGTCGATCGGGATCGCGCCGTCCCGGATCATCAGTTTGCCGATGCCGGTGTAATGATACTTGTTGGCCCCCGCGTAGCGAATCCCCTGCGTGGACCCGTCGGGGAAGCGTAGAACCCCCGATCCCTGAACGTGAAGGAAATAGCGGTCCAGGTCGTCTTTCAGCCAGGCGATCTCGAGTCCGCGATCCTTCAACACGCCCTCGCCGTCGATTTCCCGCCGGGTGTAATGCAGGATCTGCACGCCTCCCGCCCGGGACGAGGCGAGCCGGTCGATGGATCGATCATAACCGATATACTGGAGGCCCGGCCCGCCATCGGGGAGGGTATACAGCGGATAACGGTATTCCGGCGTGGGGACCAGGCTTGCGTCGATGACCGGGGTGTAATAACCGGTGAAATTCATTTTTTTTCCCGCTCCCGCTCCGGCCCGGTAGAACATGAAATGTTCCTTCAGCCGGTGTTCAAATTCGGGCATGGGGAGATTCCGGTCCAGCAGTTCCAGAAACGATTCCAGCGATTCCTTCAGCCAACCCCGGGTGACCACCAGGTCTCCCAACCTCTCTTCGCGGGACAGGTCGGTGTTTTCCATTACGGCGATCTGGTTTTGAATGACCCGCCTTAACGATTCGCGGTCCAAATCGTCCACCAGTCGTTCGGGCGCCTCAACCGGTTCCTCCAATCGGGGATGCTCTTCATTGATTCCGGGAGGAAGAATGGATTCCGGGGGCTCGATCCGCGTTTCCGGAGCGGTCTCTTCCGAGGGGGCCATCCGGCCGTCCCGGTACCAATAGGGGGCCCGATGAGACGGTTCCGTCTTTTCCTTTGAGGCCAGGGGTTCGTGAAGCGGAGGACGGTCCACGGGAGCCTGACGCCGTACCGGGGCGGTGGAACAGGAACCGATCAGGATCAGAATGAAGGCGATGACGCCCATCTGGAGGGTGCGTTCCATAAAACCGGGGCCGTCGGGGGTTGCGGGAGTCATTCGCATGGGGTGTTCCTGGGGTTCAGGAAAAAAGTTGGTCGATGGCCCGGTTCGCAAGGGCGTCGCAACGTTCGTTTTCGGGATGACCGGCATGGCCCCGAGTCCACAACCACGTGACCCGGTGCTTTTGGTTGAGCCGGTGCAGTTCTTCCCATAAGGTTTTGTTTTTGACCGGCTGGCGGGAGGCGGTTTTCCAGTCTTTCCGAATCCATCCCGGAAGCCATTCGGTTATGCCCTTGACCAGGTATTGTGAATCCGTGGTCAGAGTGACTTTACAAGGTTCCTTAAGTTGTTTCAAGGCGACGATGGCGGCGGTCATCTCCATAATATTATTGGTCGTTTCAGGCTCGCCCCCGTTGATCTCCCGGGTCTTGCCGTTGAATTTGAGGATGCACCCATAGCCCCCGGGACCCGGATTCCCCCTGCACGCCCCATCGGTGAAAATTTCCACGTGTTTCATTGCGGCCGGGTTGCGTTCCGCGTTATGGGCTCTGCGGGATTCTTATTTAACACTTTGTTAATTATGCGGTTAAGCGGGGAAAAACTTAAAGGGAAAATACCTCGGCATCCCCTCTGCCCGAGTTTCCCGGAAATTTCAGGAATTCAATATAACATATTATTTTTACGGCGAAAATCAGTTTGAACCTTTTCGCTGGGAAAGCCATCGTAAAAACCTAGGGAAGGTGTTATAACGTAAAAAAGTAATCGTCTTTCCAAATCGGGTCAAAGTTGCATCGGATAAAGGTTGCATGATATTGAAGCACGACCCTTTTCAAGGGATCCGGGAATGACAAGCGATTTGTCCGACAATTTATCTCCCAGTTTCCAATGTGCCGATGCCATCGAGGTAAGCCTGTGCATCGAAAAAGAGGGCATGGTCTTTTACGAAAAGGCGGCGAAACATGCCCGAAATCCCAAAGTGCGGGACATTTTCGGCCGTCTGGCGCGAGAGGAGAAGGAACATATCCATTCGCTCCAGGAAAAGGCCAAATTCCTCCAGCCCGCGGTTTCCCGGAAAGCGATATCGCGCAAGCACGTGGAGGAGTTTATTTCGGCTGAACTTTCGGGCAAGGTGTTTCCCGTGGTTAAGGGAAAAGTGACCGCGGTTCCCCAGTTTCAAACCGATCTGGAAGCCCTGCAATTGGGGATCGAATCGGAAATGCGATCGATCGAGGTGCTGGGCCGGTTGATGGAGAGCGAAAAGAAGATGGACGTGCGGGCGATTTTCTCCCATCTTCTGGCGGAAGAAAGAAAACACCTGGCCGCCCTGGAAGAATTGAAAGGCCATTTCTCACCGGGAGATTCGAGGGGTGGTTGAGGCGACCGCGTCCGGGTTTGGCCGCCGGGACGTTTGCCATTTGCGCCATTTCGGTGCTGGTTTGGGTGCAAGAATGATGTTTAAAGCGTTCCCGTTAAAGAAACGGTTTTGCGGGGAGGTTCGTGGCCGGTTTTTCCGTAACTTGTTTAGTTATATGAATTTGATCGGTTTTCCCGGAGTTCTTCCAGAGCCTGTTTAGGCGTGGTTTTGTTTTCCGGATTCCCCGGGCGATTCCGGGATTCATTTTTTGCGGGAAGGTTGGGCGGGATTTGTTCTTTCACTTCGGGCATCCGGGGTATACTGATTTGCGAGACAAATTGAAATTACCGAAAGGCTTTAAAGTGAAAAGGTTTGACAACCTTTTTAGGGTGGTTTATAGTAACTGCCTTCAATCAATCGTTAAATTTTAAACCAATTAATCAAAGGGATTATCAGGATGAAACCATATCAGGTCCTACCGGGCCCAGAAGCGTTTTTACCACCTGCGGCGGCTTCGATGGGGGTTGTATTGCCCGATCCAGGTGAGGCTTTGATCGAAGGGCGAGTGGTTCCGGAAGCTGAAGCGATGGAATATGCGGCCAGAAAGTTTCTGGAAGCCAAGGTGCCGACTATTTTCCCGGGTCCGCTGGTCCTTTGGAAATGGAACGACCAGGCCGCCGAGAGAGCCAGGGCCACCCGCGCGTTGGCCGATGCCATTCCGGCCCGGCTTATTCCCATGGCGGATTACAGGCCGAAGTACCCTGTCATCGATCCCGAGGTTGAAATCAATCCCAACCATCCCAATCTGACGATCTGGCATAACAAAATCGATGTTTGCCTGTTTATCGGGGTGCATTGCCACCAAGCCAATCTGGCGTTGAAGATTATTCGGGGGGGAACCAATTGTTATACGATCGCCATGTGTATCCAGGCGGGTCATGAAGATGCATGTCTTTCTTTCCGGGATGCCGAGCCCGAAAAAATATTTACGCTTGTAGAAGCTATTAAAAAACTCAAGGCGCAGGGAGTCAAGAGCCAGGCGATTCCCTTTACCCAGTTCAAAATGGGCCGTAAGGGCCGGTTGAATTAAGGGACCCTTAAGATGACGGGGAGTCCATGGGATCCCGTCGGGGGTAAGCGCGAAATGCGGAATTCCCCAATTTGAGGAGCCCTTGAGAGTGTTTTAGAACTTTGAAATCCGGCGCCGGAAAGAAGCCGGGAATCAAAGAAATCGACAACGCTTAAATAAGCGATTTTATTCGCGGAGCAAATTATGAACAAACCAGTAGGCGTTAAGGAAAAAGGAGTCAAGATGTCTCAGCATGTCAAGCTGGGGCAAAAAAACAAGAAGGGCCAGGTTTACACGGACATTGTGGATATGTTCAACATGCCGGAGCCCCCCTCCTTCCTCACGGGGAGCGAAGTGATCCGCGATGCCGTTAAGGTGGCGAGCATCGATCTTTCAGTAGCCTATCCCATCACTCCGCAGAGCGAAGCGGCGGCCTTGATCGGCGAATTGTACGCCGAAGGATACCTGGGCGACTACTTCCGCGGCGAGAGTGAGTTTGCCGTTATGGGCCAATGTGCCGGGGCCGCTTTCGGCGGAGCCCGCGTGTTCACTACCACGGCGGGACCCGGAACCCTGCGCGCGTTCGAGAATTTCCCCATGTGGGCCGGGGCGAGGCTTCCGATCCAGGTTTGCGTGACCTGCCGAGGTATTAATTCCCCGTTGACCATTCAGCCGGACACCCTGGAAATGTATTTCCTGCTGGAAACCGGGATGTTGATATGGCACGCCGAAACCGCCCAGGACTTGTACGATTATATCCTGGCCGGATTCATGGTGGCCGAACAGCCCGACGTTCATCTGCCGATCGCGACTTGCTGTGACGGCTTCTTTGTAACGCATACCAAGGATACCGTCAACAAGGTTCCCGATGAAGTTTGTCTGCCGCCGTATGATCCCTATCGTTCTCCGGTTCCCTGTATGGACATGGAAAATCCCCCGGTCCGGATGATGCGGGATCCGTTCGTCATGAAGTCCAACTACATCAGCTACTCGACGCACGCCTCCTGGCAACAGGAAGTCCGCGCCGCCATTGAACGGTCGCGAAAACATACGATCCGGATTCTCGGAAGCCTGGTCGAAACGCAGAACACGGACCGGGAAATTCTGATTGTCGCTTCGGGTACGGCGGTGAGCCAATCCCGCGAGGCCATTCGATTGCTTGAGGAAGAGGGTATCAAGGTCGGACTGGTTAAATTGAAAACGATTCGGCCCTTCCCGCACGCGGAGCTTCGGGAAGCGACGGCCAACGCAAAGGCAATTTTCGTTCCGGAATTCAACCTTTCGGGTTGGCTGGCGCGGGAGGTCAAGGCCTGCATCCCCAATAATGAAAGGGTTCATGCAGGACCCCAGGTTGGCGGCGGTATGACCATGCCTCTGGAAGTGATTGCCGAGGAAATCAAGAGATATCTGGGAATTCCGACGGAAACCCTGGCGAGCCGTGGAAGTTAGTTCCCTGAGTGGCTCAAGATTGAGCCCCAGCCCAGGCCTGAGGTGTTGCTCAAGGGCTACCGGGGATTCAATCTGATTGGGGTCCCCGAAGGTTTGGCTTAAATCGAGCTTTTGCCGAACCGAATGCGTTCGGATTGTAATTCGCGTTTTCAATAATAATCTCGTTTCCCGCTGAGGAACTGGGAAGAAAATATAAAAGGGGAAATTTATGAGCAAAGAAAAAATTACGATTTGCGAAGATTTGGCCGATATCATGCCCCCTGAATATCAGGAACTTGTGGCAACGGCCACATACGGCAAGGAAGACCGGGGCTGGAGAGATGTCGGTTCTTCCAAGGAATTGATCGAGTCCCATTCCCTGTGTGCGGGATGTCCCGAGTCCATTGCGTTCCGCTATGTCATGGCCAGCGTTCCGGCGCCCGAAGATACGGTGTTCGTCGGGTCCACCGGGTGCACCAGCCTGGTGTTCCCGCATGTGGCCATTCAGAACATCCACTCCCTGTTTGGAAACCAGAATGCCATCGCGTCCGGATTGCATCGGGCGCTCAAGGTCCGCTTCCCGGATCAGCAGAAGGACGTGGTTGTTCTGGCCGGTGACGGCGCGACCGTCGATATCGGTCTGGACATGACGCTTCAGTCGTGGTTCCGGCAGGAAAAGTTCACGACCATCTGCTTCGACAACGAATTGTACGCAAACACCGGGGGACAGGAAAGCGGTCTCATGCAACGCGGCTTCGTCTCCAAGATGGCTCCGGTGGGCAAGCTGTTCGACAAGGTTCGCCTGCCCGAAATCGCCCGGGAATCCGGTTGTCACTATGTGGCCTGTCTCACCGTCAGCAAGCCCAACCGGGTTGAAAAGGTCATCAAAAATGCCATTTACGTGTCGCGTGTGTTCGGTCCCTCCTTCGTCCAATTGTACACGCCCTGCATCCTTGAGATCGGGAAACAGAGCATGGAAGGCCTGGACGAGATGAAGGACGCGGAATCCATCGGCGGGCGGTTTGTCTTCAAGGAATACATGACCGACGAGGTCAAGAATTTCCTGAAACAGAAAGACGATGAAGACAAGGCCCGGAAGAAAGCGGCTAAAAACAAGTAATCGGTAACGTTCATATATCGGTAATCAGAAGAGAGGAGATCCCATGAAAAAAAGGTTGAACATCCGGATTTCCGGATTGGGTGGACAGGGAGCGGTCACCGCCGCCCATTTGCTTGCCATGGCGGCGAACAAGGCCGGACTCTATTCCATTTCAAACCCGTTCTTCGGCGCTGAAAAACGCATGGCTCCCGCCGAAAGTTATTGCCGCATTGGGCCCGAGCGGATTTATGACCGGGGCGAACTGGTGTATCCGGAAGTGATCATGGTATTTCACCCGCAGGTGATCACCCTGCAAAAAAGTTATACTGCCCCTTTTTACTCCGGGATCAAAAAGAACGGCCTTATCATTATCAACACCTCTACCGACCTTTTGACCGAGGAAGACCATCAACGGTTGGATGACCTCAACGTGGCGGTTTATGATATCGATGCCACCAGTCTCGCTCTTGAAATCGGCGGAACGGAGCTTTCCACCAACATGGCAATGATCGGCGCCTGCGCCGGCATCACCCGGGTGGTTTCTCTCGATGAGCTCGAAAAAGCTCTCCAGGACCGGTTTGGCAAGAAATATGTTGCCTCCGGCGGTACAGCCACGCTCGACGAAGCGATCAAGAAGAAGTACGCCAAGAAGGAGATGCTTCTTAAAAAGAACATGGATACCATCATCAAGGCGTACGAGATAGCGACCGAGTGGGCCCAAAATCAAAAGCAGGAAATGGCGGTTCAGTAGCCATTGGCCGAGACATTGGGAGCAAGCTCTGGAATGGAGATTTTTTCACCCCAAAATGAGGAGAAGTTGTAGTGTATAACGTCGCGCATGTCGAAAATTCCAAGTGTACCGCAGAGAAAGGGTGCCGGTTATGTATCATGTATTGTCCCGAGGCCGACACCATCCTCCTCAATCCGGAAACTCAGAAGGCGGAGATTGTGATCCAACGTTGCAAGGGTTGTGAGCTGTGCGTCATCGTATGCACCACCGCCAAGGCGATCACCATGCACCCCGTGGATGGCGCAACGGGAAACATTCTTCTGGGTCATAAGCAGGGAGAAGTTGCGGGTTTGGGGCAAGCCTACGCCGGTTAAGTCCATTGGAACTGTTTGTAACCCATGGCCTTAAGGGCCATGGGTTATTTTTTTGCCTCGCGGGTTTTCCGGGCGGGCCCCGCGCAAAAGTTTAAAATCCAATGCCTGCCTTGGGCCATCTAAAGGAAAAGCCAGTTCCCAAATTCCAAACCTGATCCGAACGGGGACCCCATGTCCGAAACCATGACACGCGAAATCGACTGTGTTCTTTGCAAAGAATCCTTTTCCCCTGTTTTTCAGCCCAAAGAGGGGGAAACGGGTTACAAAATTTATTGTTCTTCCTGTTCCAACTGGTTTCCCATGACCCTCGGGAATCCGGTACGGGTCATGTTGAAAGAGGTGCTGGGACTCAGGGACGAACCGCTGGCCCTGGCGTTGCAGACCTGTCTGAATGCATGTCCCTGCGGGGGCGAGTTCAACCACGATGCCGGCCGGAGATGTTTTGTCTGCCTTGAAAAAATCGAGCAGGAAAATCGCCATGTGCAAAAGTCCCATAAAGAATTTCATTGCCCCTACAATCTGGAAGCGATGAAAAAATTTGAGTCCAGGATTTTCACCCACCTGATGGGGAAGGTGGATGAGGATAAGAAGGAAAGCCTGCAGGAGTTGATCGAGCGGTTTGAGGCCGGGGAAATCGATGCCGAGACCTACCTGGAAAATCTCGATCGCCTCCAGTTTCGCGAGGTCCTCCAGGGAAGTGTGATCAAAACCTGGGCAATGATCCTCGGACCTGAAATGGCGTTCCGGGCGGCGGAAGAACACGACATGGTCGAAAAGTTCGGATCCCGGTTCCTGGTAAGCATCGCCAACGGTCTCGAATTGAGTACCGGTCGACCCCTGCTCGCCACCCTCGGCCGGGAAGTCAACAATTGGGATGGGCAGGTTGAAAAAGAATTGAAGATGTTTCTGCGCAAAATCGGGGGAGGATTCTGATCCTTCCCGGGATCCCGCAATAAATTAATTTGAAAGGGGTCGAATTATTTGCAACCTTTTTTCCCTTTCTGCTATCTTAAAAGTCAACAGTAGCATCTGACAGTGTTTCCCTCCTTTGAAACGCGCCCTCCTCGGGGGGCGCGTTTTTTTGTCCCCGGATTCAGACAAATTGGCGGACCACCCCCTCCACCGAAGCGAGGTATCCTCTCCCGAACAGGTTTAAATGATTGAGCAGATGGTAGAGATTGTAGAGGGGCCGCCGGCCTTCATAACCGGGGTTAAGGGGGAACGCTTCGTGATAGGCCCGGTAGAATTCCGCAGGCAGGCTTCCGAAAAGCTGGCTCATGGCCAGGTCCGTTTCGCGCAGGCCGAAATGGGCGGCAGGATCGAATATACAGGCCCGATTATCCGGGCTGGCAAAATGATTGCCCGACCAGAGGTCCCCGTGCACCAGGGCGGGCTTTTCCCCCGAAGTGTCCAATAGACTGCCGAGTTTGTCGCAAAGCCGGTCCAGTTTCGCGTCTAGGGGGGCGGGAAGCAGACCCGCTTTTCGTGACAGCGCCTGCTGAACCCTCAGCCGCCGATCGCGGAAAAAAACGATGGGATCGTGCTCCGGCGCATTGATCTGCACGGTTTTCCCGATGAAATTGTCTTGGTCCAGGCCGTACCGGTCCTGCGTCACCCGGTGCAGGGCCGCGAGGGCTAGGGCGAATCCTGAATAATACCCCTTCCCGGGCGCGGCCTCTTCGATGAATTCCAGAATCAGAAAATGAGGCGAGGCTCCCGGTTCCAGCGCCAGCGGTCGAGGAATCCGGGGGCCCCCCTCCGCCCGGCGGAGGAGGTTCAGGCCCGCCATCTCCGTGGAGAAGAAACTTGGCGGCGGGTGGCCGTTGTATTTCAGAAATACCTTCTCCCCGTTGGAGAGGTGGAGCGTTTGCGTTTCGTTGATGCACCCCCCGCCCACGGACTGTCCGCGCCGGATCGTGATGGACTCGCCGAAAAGGGACCGGAGAACCCCGGGCAATGTTTCGTTCATGAAGGGTTGAATCCGTTGGAATGGAAAAATGAAAGGGAAACGATTCCTACGCCTCGCCGGTTGTAAATGAAACGCTTCGTTAACAACCGAGCTTGGAGCGGATGAATTTCAGGATCTCGGGGGAAGTGCGGGAAACGATGTCGAACACCAGTTCAAATCCTTTACCCCCGCCGTAATAGGGGTCGGGAACGTCCAAATTACCGTTGGCCTTGGGGTCGAAGGAACGAAACAGTTTCAGTTTGTTCTCCATCCCCCTGGGGCACATCTGCTCCAGCGCGGAGAGGTTGCTTTGATCCATGGCGAGAATCAAATCGAGGTGCCGGAAATCCCCGGGGCCGATCTGCTGAGCCCGGTTTCTCAAGGGGATGCCCCTCGCTTCGGCGGTTTTCTGCATGCGGGGGTCGGGGGGTTCCCCGACGTGCCAGTTGCCCACTCCGGCCGAGGAAATCAGGATCCGTTCCTCCAAACTTTCACGGTTCACCAGATCCTGAAACACCCCCTGCGCGAGGGGCGAACGGCAAATGTTGCCCAAGCAAATAAAGCTGATCGAATAAGTCTGCTTATCCATGATTGATTTGAGTCGGGTTTCTGTTTAATATAGCCACGTTTTCTATAACTGTATCAAAATTTGACGCCTAATGTAACGGGGATTGACCTTTGATTCCAAGATATACCTTACCCGAAATGAGCTCCATCTGGGAGCCCGAGAACAAGTTCGGCATCTGGCTCAAAATCGAGATCCTGGCCTGCGAAGCTCTGTCGAAGCGGGGGGAGGTTCCCTCCGAGGCGGTCGCCATCATAAAGAAAAAGGCCCGTTTTGACGTTGCCCGGATCGATGAGATTGAAAAGGAGGTCAAGCACGACGTGATCGCCTTTCTCACCTGCGTCTCGGAATATGTGGGCGAGGCCGGCCGTTTTCTTCACCTGGGGATGACCTCGTCGGATGTTCTGGATACGGCCCTGGCCGTGCAGTTAAAACAGGCCGCCGATCTCATTCTCGGCGAATTGGAGGCCCTGCGCGCCGCCATCCGCAAGCAGGCGTTTCAGCACAAGGACACCCCGATGATCGGGCGCTCTCACGGCATCCATGCCGAACCGATCACGTTCGGACTCAAGATGGCGGTCTGGTATGAGGAGACCGTCCGCAACATCGAACGCATGAAGCGCGCCCGGGACCGGGTGGCGCATGGGCAGATTTCCGGCGCGGTGGGGACGTTCGCCTGTATCGATCCCGAGGTGGAGGAGTACGTGTGCCGCAAGCTGGGACTCAAATCCTGCCCCGTGTCCACTCAGGTGATCCAGCGCGACCGGCACGCGGAATTTTTTGCCACGCTGGCGATCATCGCCAGTTCTCTCGACAAGTTTGCCATCGAGATCCGGCACCTCCAGAGGACCGAGGTGCTGGAGGCGGAAGAATATTTTTCCAGCGGGCAGAAGGGATCCTCCGCCATGCCGCACAAACGGAATCCCATCGTTTCCGAGCAAATGAGCGGGCTGGCCCGCCTGGTGCGCGGAAACGCCCTCGCCGCGATGGAAAACATGCCGCTTTGGCACGAGCGCGACATCAGTCATTCCTCCGTCGAGCGCGTGATCGGCCCGGACAGTACGATCCTCGTTCACTACATGCTCCGGCGAATGGCCCGGTTGATCGAGAACCTTGTCGTCTATCCCAAAAACATGCAGAAGAACCTCGACCTCACGCATGGTCTCATATTCTCGCAGAGCGTCCTGCTCGCCCTGGTGAGAAAGGGTTTAAGCCGTGAAGAAGCTTACCGGCTGGTCCAGCGCAACGCCATGCAGGTGTGGGAAAAGGGCGGGGATTTTCTGGAGCGGCTTAAAAAGGACAAGGACGTCGCCCGGCACCTTTCCGGCCGGGATCTGGAAAAAGAATTCAACCTTAAATCCCAACTGAAAAATATCGACCGCATTTTCAAGCGCGTCTTCAAAAAATAGGAAGGTGACGGAATGAACCGGCTGGAAAAAATTTATGAAGGCAAGGCCAAGATTCTTTACAGCACCGAGAATCCCGACCACGTCATTCAGTTTTTTAAAGACGACGCCACCGCGTTTGACGGCGTGAAAAAGGGAACCATCGTCGACAAGGGAGTGATCAACAACCAGGTATCCTCCCGCCTGTTTCAGTTTCTGGAAGCGAAGGGGGTCAAGACCCATTTTGTCGAGCATCTCGGCGACCGGGAAATGCTGGTGAAAAAACTGGAGATCATTCCCGTGGAAGTGGTGGTGCGCAACGTCGCCGCGGGAAGCCTGACCAAGCGGCTCGGAATTCCCGAAGGACAGATTCTCAGAAAGCCCATCCTGGAATTTTTTTACAAGAGTGATGCCCTTCACGATCCCATGATCAACGATTACCACATCGATGTGTTCGGCTGGGCCAGCGCCGGCGAGCTGGCGAAGCTCAAGGAATACGGGTTGAAGATCAACTCATGGCTCTATGATTTTTTCAGGGAACGCAAGATTCGCCTGGTGGACTTCAAACTGGAGTTCGGACGGCACAAGGGAGAGGTGCTTCTGGGCGACGAGATCAGCCCCGACGGGTGCCGCCTGTGGCATTGGGACACCAACGAGAAAATGGACAAGGACCGGTTCCGGTTCGATCTGGGAAGCGTGGAAGAAAAGTACCAGCAGGTGTACCGCCTGGTTTGTGGAGAACCCGCCTGAACCCGGTTGGCGGATTTTGAGTAAAGTTTTTACAAAGGGTTTCAGTTCCCTTCCAGAGGTTTTTTACAACTTCTTGCACACCACTTTGACCGGCGGTGTGTTCTGGCACTCGATCGTTTGCGTCATCCCGTTGGCCAATCCCCCGCAGGCGGTGCTTTTGCCGACCATCACCGTCTCATCCTGGTCCACCCCTTCCACCTTCTGACATTCCTCGCGGTCGTTGTACTGCATGCACACCTCGCACTCGTAATTGCTTCCCGTGGTGATCAGCGCGAAAGACAACCCGCCGATGAAAACCAGAAATACGAGGGTGAGGATGGTTCCTTTTTTCATAGTCGGGGCTCGCTGGATTTTAGGGTGTGGGAGGGGTTTAAGGTCACCGGTTTGGATTAACGGGCCAGAGGCAATGCCTCGGCGAGATCACGGTCCCTGGCGATAAAGTAATGTTTGCGGTAGAAGATCAATTCCTCCAGCGATTCGCGGACATCGATGTCGGCCCGGTGCACCTCGCTCTTTTTGGGAAACTGCGGGCCTTTCGGGTACCAGCGTCGCACCAGTTCCTTGATCGAGGTTACGTCGATGCTCCGGTAGTGGAGGTAATCGTACAGTTCTTTCATGTATTTTTCCAGGAATTTGCGGTCCTGCGACACCGAGTTCCCGCACAGGGGAGCGGTTTGCGCCGGACAATATTTTTTAATCACATCCAGCGTGATCCGTTCCGCATCCCTGACCCGGAGCGATGATTCGCGCACTCGGCGGACCAGTCCCGAGGCGTTGTGATGTTTGGTATTCCAGGCGTCCATTCGGTTCAAAATTTCGTCGCTTTGATGGATGACAAGGCTCGGTCCTTCCCAGAGGATGTTCAACTCCAGATCGGTGATCAGCGTTGCCATTTCGATGATCACTTCTTTTTCGACGTCCAGCCCCGTCATTTCGAGGTCCATCCAAACCAGGTTCTCGGGCGATTGTATGCTCATGGGTAGTTGTTTATTGTGGATGAGGCCCACCGAAAACTTTGCCGCCGGACCGGGTTGAGGTTATTTCGTGCTTTTTTCAATGATGTCTCCCACGGTTTTGTTTTTCATCAGCGCCTGGAAGGACGGATCCTGGGCCACCCGGTTCACATCGCCCTGCTGGATGGCGTTCATCAGTTCGGGATCGCTCAGGATCTTCTGAATAGCGGGATCGTTTTGAAGCTGTAGAATCATCTGCATGGTTTGGGGATCGTTCATCATCTGCTGTTGTATCTGCTGGGCCTGCGGTTGCGCGTTGGCGGCCCCCATCCCCTCGCCGGACCGGGGGGAGGGGGGTGCCGTATCGGTCGAGGCCGACGGACGGCGGATGGTGCGAACCTGGGACTCGGGAATCTGCATCGTGCCCAGCGACTGGGTCTGGATTTGATAGGTCCCGTTAGTGAAACCGACGATTTTTCCCTGGATCACACTTCCGTCGGAGAGGGTGATCTGGCTGGCGCTGTTGCCTTCGGCCTGAAACACCGGGCCGAAGATGAACAGGAGACCTGCCAGTACTCCCGGCAGAAATGGATTCGGGTATCGAAGTGTCGTCACGCCATGTCCTTGATTGATCCCGCAACGCTTATGCCTGAATGAAAATCCGGCGGATTTTCCATTTTACCCCATTTTGTCTTCAATAAGAAGCAATCCCTTGACCCAGGCGTACTCAAGCGGCTGTTTTCAGGCCCGGAGCCCTCGAGGACCGGGACTCCAGCGCCAGGGTGAGGCATTTGTTGGCGCCTCCCGCCTTCAGAAACTCCGATACCGGACGCACGCAGACGGTGTAACCCTCCCGCTTCAGCCGGTCGCGGAGCCCGGGGCTCGCCGAGTTCATAATAAGGGTGCGATCCACGAGGGTCAGGTTACAGGCAAATTGCATGGCGTCCGCTTCGTTAACGGGGATGCGTTGTCCGGGCCGCGTATTGGCCTCGATTCGCCTCAGGGAGGGCGGGTCGAACGCGCCCGGGTAATACAGGACCTTCCCGTCAAGTAACGGACAAAAACAGGTGTCCAGGTGATAAAACCGGGGGTCCGCGAGGCGAAGGGGAATAACCCGCACTTGCAGGGTGGACGACAGGAACTCCCCGGCCTTGAGATCCGTGCGAAAGCCGTATCCCAACCACAACTTGGGTTGACCGGGCTGGAGCAGGGCGTCCCCCGCGCCCTCGAAACAGAAGTCATTGCCGATATCCGCGATGTCGTAACCGCGCAGGTGGAACCATTGCCGGAAGAAGGGCTCCTCGGGTTTCCGTTCCCGAAATCTGAACCGGCTGGGGACGAACCGGTTTCCATAAAGCAGGCCCGCATTGGCGGTGAATACCAGGTCGGGCACGTGCGGCCGGGGTTCCATGAGGTACACCTCGGCGCGCTCGGAAAGAGTTTTATGGAAAGCGTTCCATTGTCTGCGCCCGGCGGCGGGATCGACTTTCCCGATCTGGTCCTTCATCCACGGGTTGATGCTATAGTTCACGCCAAAGTAATCCGGCGGACACATGAGAAAATGGGTGGGCATGATCGGACTCCATTAAAACAGACACTTTCTTTTTAGATGAGTTTTCGGAGGTGCGGGGTTCGGGTTTCCGGGAGGGAGAGCGGGCCACCGGAGCCAAAAAAAAAAGCGGGGAAAGGGAGGCTTCGGGGGAGCCAACCCTTTCCCCTGAGAAGGAGGAGAAAAGTTATACTGTCATTATATAAATCACAAATTAAAAAACCATTAAAATTAAATTAATTTTATTTAATCTTTTCGCCTGTATATAACTAATTGAAATAGAAGAGGTTTGATGGTTTTTGGGGTTGCCGGGAGGGGATGAGAACTTGAATAAAACCTCTCTTGGGTTTGAATTTGTGTCCGCTCGGCATTTTCCTCTGAACGGGGGGGATGGGCTCGGAATTCGGTATTTTTGCGGCG
>Ga0066640_10001344_pt1 | contig 14708 bp, 14 predicted proteins | sample CryGeyCG2114_020_2_FD_59505 | JGI IMG/M metagenome (GOLD analysis project Ga0066640, IMG submission 59505) | Groundwater microbial communities from aquifer - Crystal Geyser CG11_big_fil_rev_8/21/14_0.20 | ecosystem: Environmental > Aquatic > Deep subsurface > Groundwater | place: USA: Utah... | reverse complement strand
TGCGCTAAAGTTTATAGCAGATGGTGCGGATGTTATAGATATTGGTGCTGAATCCACTCGTCCTGACGCTAAACCACTTGATGCAAAAGCGGAATGGCAGAGGCTGAAGCCTGTTTTATCCGATATTATAAAAAATTCACATGAGCATAATGTTAAGTTAAGCTTAGATACAAGACACGCTCAAAATGCAAAACGTGCAATTGATCTTGGTATTGATTGGATAAATGATGTTAGCGGCTTTGCTGATATGGATATGGTAGATGCGGTTAAAAATACAGATGTGAGCTGTGTTTTGATGCATAGCCTTACCGTTCCTGCCGATAAGTCGGTTATTTTGCCAAAAAACCGCGATGTTGTAGAGTTTTTAATTGATTGGGCGGCAGATAAAATTGTCGATCTTGGCAAATATGGCATAAACAAAGACAGAATAATTTTTGATCCCGGCTTAGGGTTTGGCAAAGATGCCGAGCAATCATGGCAGATTATAGATAATATAGAAAAATTCCAGATTCTTGATGTTCCGCTATTTATCGGCCATTCCAGAAAATCATTCCTAGGCGGTGATATGGGTGATAGAGATGGCAAAACTCTAGAGGTTTCAAAGAAATTAATGTTAAAAAATGTTGATTATTTGCGAGTTCATGCTATTTCCGTCCATAAGAAAGGTCGGGGGAATTAATTTATGCAGGTTATTTTAGCACAGCCAAGGGGATTTTGCGCAGGAGTAAAGCGGGCAATAGAGATTGTTGAGCTTGCTTTGCAAAAATATGGCGCGCCTATTTATGTGCGTCATGAGATTGTGCATAATAAATATGTGGTAAATGATCTAAAATCCAAGGGCGTTGTGTTTGTTCGGGAAATATCTGAAATACCCGATGGTGGTGTCACGATATTTAGCGCCCACGGTGTATCGCAAAAGGTTGTAGATAGTGCGTCTATTCGCGATCTGCCGATGATTGACGCGACATGTCCTTTGGTTACGAAGGTGCATAAAGAGGCACAAAGAAGCGAGAGTTCCGGCAATCAGATAATACTTATCGGCCATAGCGGCCACCCTGAGGTTGAGGGAACTTCCGGCCGTGTCAAAAGTGAGGTTATTTTGGTTGAGACCGTGGAAGATGTTGCAAAAATCAAAGTTGCCGACGAAAACAAGCTGTCATATGTCACTCAGACTACCTTGAGTGTTGATGATACTAAAGGGATTATTAATGCGCTGAAGGATCGTTTTCCGAATATTAAAGGGCCGGGGACTAAAGATATTTGCTATGCTACCCAAAACCGCCAAAACGCAGTGCGCGAGCTTGCGTCTATGGTTGATCTTATTTTGGTTATCGGCTCGCAAAATAGTTCAAATTCCAACCGCCTGCGAGATTTGGGTGAGGAAATGGGTGTTACATCATATCTTATAAACGGAGCCGGTGATATTGATAAGGCATGGTTTGAGCATGCAAGCAAGGTCGGGATTACTGCCGGAGCTTCCGCGCCTGAAAGCCTGGTTGATGAAATAATAGATTATCTGGGAAATAATTTTGCCGCAAAAATCTCCACCATGGATGGTATAACCGAGGATGTGGTTTTTAAGCTGCCGAAGGAAGTTTGCTAGCTGTATTGGCCTAAATTACCCGTCATACTTCGACTTGATCGAAGTATCTATTTTATAAATAAATATCTGTATGGATCCTGCGGTCAAGCCGCAGGATGACGATAATAAAATTCACTAATTAGCTATCTAGGAAAAGTTATCCACAATAATGAATATTTTTCTAAATACTACATATTGACATCGCAAGAGATGAAATATACTATATGTTCATAAGCTCCTGGTTGTTATCCTGCTTTGCACTCCTTATGTATCTCCCTTGCGTTCAAAGTTCTAACCAGGAGCTTTCTCCACCGAAAAGCAGAGTTTTATAGCCTAAGTTTTGATTATAAACGCTATTACCGCTTTTATCCTGCTTAGAATATTCCAACAAAACGGCAGTTTTCAGTATAGATATATTTAACATTTACTGGATTCCCCTATAATTTTCTATTAGAAGATTCAGGGAATGACTAAGAAACCTTGCCTCTCCCGCCGGAGAGGCTTAATATGGCAATATTGATTACTATCTTACACAAGAAGACTATGAAAGAAGAATTAATAACAAGACCAAAACCTTACCATACAGGGCATAGAAAGCGCCTTAGGGAGCGTTTTATTGCTTCTAAGAAAGGCGGACTGCCCGACTATGAAATTCTGGAAATACTGCTTTTTTCATCACACCCGCGAGGCGATGTAAAACCTCTTGCTAAAGAACTGATAACCACATTCGGTTCACTAGCAAAAGCCCTCAACGCCTCCACTAATGAGTTGCTAAAAATAAAAGGCATGAACGAATCTGCCGTCGCTCAATTCAAGGCCGTACAAGAGGCTGCCGAACGCCTTTTAAAAGAAGAAGTCGGTCAGCAGACAGTCCTATCGAGCTGGAAGGCGCTGATTGATTATTGCCGCGCTAGCATGGGGCATCTTAAAACAGAGCAATTCCGCATATTATTTTTAAATAAGAAAAACATACTTATTGCCGATGATTTGCAGGAGGTTGGCACTGTTGATCAGACTCCGGTTTATCCGCGTGAGGTGGTAAAACGCGCCTTGCAGCTTGATGCCTCTGCCGTGATTTTAGTGCATAACCATCCCACGGGCGACACCACCCCATCTAAGGCTGATATATCTCTTACCTTGCAGATAATGCAAGGCTTAGCCGCCGTCAGCATTAACCTGCACGATCATCTTATCGTATCTTCTAAAGGGCATTATTCATTTAAAAGCAATGGGCAGATATAGGTTATGTATTGCTTACAAATTTTATAATCTTTGTACTATTTCATTCCCTTGTTTTTTGCTATAAAAGCATTGTTTTATACAAGAAAATAAAGACACTATTATAGTACTTGGACGCTGAGAACTGCTCTTATCTGTTACTGGATCGCGGTCTGGCGTTTCAACAGTAAGGCTTGTTAGCTCCTTTAACTTATTTCCAAGTTTTTCGCCCAGTTTTTCGTCATATTTTTCTGCCACCTCAACTGTGTTTTCCTCATTTTTCATAAGAAAACGCCCCTTACTCTCCAAGAGAGTCTTCTTATTTTCCGAAGAGATAACACTGCTGTCTATTATTTTATTAGCTAAGAGTAATTTATTTCCTGAATTTTCGTCAGTTTTAGAAGGAATCAAGTAATATAATGTATCATCATGGCATGAGAGCTGTTTATTTGTATGTTCTATTCCACCGACATCACCTAGACTACGTCCTTTAAAATATGTATTGAAAGCATTAGCTATCTCGTTTACTAAATCTGATTTATCTGACTCGGCAAACGTTAATAGATCACTTAATAACCCATACTGACATTTGCCAAATGCTGCAGCTATAGTATAATTAGCTATTTCTTGTCTGTCTTCAGGAACCCCGTTTATTAGCGGTCGAAAAAATACAGCCCCATAGCCAATATTAGCATTAGGATCTTTTAACTCAAAGCCAACAAGCTGTTTAGAATTTTCATCAAATCGCTTTTCTTTTAAACAGCTCTTCACGTCCTCTAAAAGGGTTTCTACTGCTTTTTCATTCATTACTATATAACCTTTTCAAATTATGATGATGTAATGTATAAATAAAGCAGGGATAAAGTCAACAAAAAGATACAAAGCGACAGCTATTTTTTCTTGCCCTTTGCCGGAGATTTCTTCTTCGCCGCTTGCTTTGCAAGCAATTGAACAGATTGCTCAATAGTTAAAGAATCAATAGTCATATCTTTCGTAAGTGAAGCATTTACTTTGCCATGTTTAACGTAAGGGCCGTATTTTCCTTCAAATACATTAATATCATCACCGGTTTCAGGGTGTTTGCCGACAACGCGCACAGGCTCAGCCGACGCGCCTTTTTTATTTTCAGCGATCAAAGTAACGGCTCGGTTAATCCCGATGGTCATCACATCATCATCTTTGAGCGAAGTATATTTACCATCATGTCTTATATAAGGGCCATACATGCCTATTCCAGCCGCAATTACCTTGCCGGTCTCAGGATGTTTGCCTATTTGGCGCGGCAGCGACAACAATCCAAGGGCTTTTTCCAGGTCAACATCTCCCGGAGGAATGTTTTTAGGCACTGAAGTACGCTTAGGCTTTTCTTTTTTACTATCTTCGCCCAATTGCAAATAAAAACCATAAGGGCCTTTTTTAAGAAATATATCCAAGCCCGTTTCAGGGTCAACACCCAGCATTTTCGGCTCATTTATCTCAGAGTTTTCTCCACCATCTTCATTTTTATCACCTAATTGGTGAGTATATGAACATTCGGGATAGTTAGAGCAACCAAGGAACGCTCCGAATTTTCCGAGTTTAAGGCTCACCCTGCCATCCGCACATTTTGGACATGCGCGGTTTATCTCGCCATTTTCATCTTTAGGGAATAAATAATTACCAAGCAACTGGTTAAGCTCACGTATAACATCAGTTAATGTAAATTCTTTAACATGCTCAATATTCGCGTTAAAATCTGTCCAGAAGCGACGAAGCAGCTCTTTCCAGTCAACATCACCTGACGATACATGGTCAAGCTCATCTTCTAAATTTGCCGTAAAATCATATTCGACATAGCGCGAGAAGAAACTCACCAAGAATGCCGTTACAATTCGACCTCTATCTTCAGTATAAAAACGTTTTTTATCAATACGAACATAGTTTCTGTCCTGCAATACCGAAATAATACTGGCATAAGTAGAAGGACGGCCAATGCCCAGCTCTTCTAGTTTTTTTACTAACGATGCCTCGGTATAACGCGGAGGAGGTTGCGTAAAATGCTGCTCGGGACTTACTTCATTTAAACCCAGCTCATCACCCTGTTCCATTTTAGGCAGAATTTTACTTTCTTCGTCAGATTCATCGTCACGGCCTTCGCGGTATAGTTTATAAAAACCGTCAAAAGCAATAGTCGAGCCATTGGCGCGCGCTTTCGCATAGCCATCATCTGATTTTATCTCGGCCACCACCTGATTGAGAACCGCAGACTCCATCTGGCTAGCTACCATTCTTTTCCAGATAAGTTCATATAGTTTCTTTTGGTCATCATCTAAGAATTTCGCAATATCGGCAGGTTTTCTTGCCGAATCGGTAGGGCGTATCGCTTCGTGCGCCTCTTGTGCATTTTTGGCCTTGGTGCTATAAAAACGCTGCTTTTCAGGCAAATAATTCTTGCCAAACTCGTTGCCTATCATTTTGCGCGTAGCATTTATAGCCTCTTGCGCCACGGTTACACCGTCGGTACGCATGTAAGTTATAAGGCCGACAGTCTCACCGCCTAAATTAATACCCTCATATAATCTTTGGGCAACGCTCATTGTGCGTTTTGCACCAAAACCTAATTTACGTGAAGCCTCCTGCTGCAATGAAGAAGTAGTAAAAGGCGGCTGAGGATTGCGTCTTGACTGCTTTTTCTCAACAGATAACACGCTATATGAAAGTTTTTCCAACCGAGCGGTTATGTCACCGGCTTGTTTTTCATTTACCACATCAAACTGATCAAGCTTATTGCCGTCTAAGTGAGTGATACGTGCGATAAAATCCTTTTTCTCAGGAGTTGCAAGGCCAAGCTTTATATCCCAATATTCACGCGCTTTAAAATCTTCAATCTCTGATTCACGATCACAGATAATGCGAAGGGCAACTGACTGCACACGCCCTGCCGATCTGCTGCCGGGCAGTTTTCTCCATAAAACCGGTGATAATGTAAAACCAACCAGATAATCCAGCGCACGCCTTGCTTGCTGTGAATTAACCATATCCATATCAAGTTCACGCGGGTTTTCAACAGCATCAGTTACCGCTTTTTTAGTGATCTCATGAAAAACCACACGATGGATAGGGGTTGTCTTTTTGATAGCACGGCGCTGACGCAGAACTTCAATTACATGCCATGAAATAGCCTCACCTTCGCGGTCAGGGTCAGTCGCCATTAAAATTTCATCAGCAGTTTTTGCGGCATCCGCTATTTCTTTTACATGTTTGGCAGATGATGATGATACCTCGTAATCCATAGCAAAGTCTTCATCAGGACGCACCGAACCATCCTTTGAGGGCAGGTCGCGCACATGTCCGAACGAGGCTAAGACCTTGTAATCATTGCCCAAATACTTGTTTATGGTTTTGGCTTTTGCTGGGGATTCTACTATTACTAGCTTCATAAAAATACTTTTTACTTAAAAAGATGATTTTATGATTTATAGGGAATATTACATCAAATGAAAGGTTTTTTTCTAAAAAGCTTCTTCTGGTAGAACTTCTTCAACATATGATAACGAAACTTTATTACCAAAATGCCTGTCTAATCTACCTGCCAGCTCAAGCTCCAAGATAACCGTAAGGACAATATTTGCGGCAATATCAGTTTGCGCGATTATGTCATCAATTGCCGTAGGGCTAGTGCCGATTTTTTGTATTATTAAATTACGATGCTTATCCACCTCCTTATCTGACATATAAGAAGTAGAGGGGGAATTAAACTGCTGCTCCTTATCGAACATAGCCTGATCGCGGGCTCCTCGCATATAGTCAATATGCGCCAACACATCTTCTGCCGACTCTACCAGATGCGCGCCATCTTTTATCAACTTGTTTGTTCCTTTGCATCTAGGGTCAAGCGGAGAGCCGGGCACAGCGAAAACCTCGCGGTTTTGCTCTAATGTCATACGGGCAGTTATTAAAGAGCCGGAATTCATGCTGGCCTCTACAACAATAGTGCCAAGCGATATGCCCGATATTATACGGTTGCGCCTTGGAAAATTCTGAGCTTTTGGAACGGCTCCAAAAGGCATTTCGGCAATAACAGCGCCTTTTTCACCTATAGCTTTAAATAAATCTTTATTCTCAGGTGGATAAATCTTATCAATACCACCTGCAACAACTGCAATAGTGCCCGTATCAAGCGAGCCTTTATGTGCGGCAGTATCAATACCTCTGGCCAGACCGGATGCCGACACTATACCGCTTAATCCTAATTCCGTCGCTATATGCTCCGCAAAACGACAGCCATTGGCAGAAGCATTCCGCGCGCCGACTATCGCCACCATATTATTATTTAATATATCCGCATTGCCATATACGGTAAGCACAGGGGGAGAGTCGGATATTTGGGACAAAATACGGGGATAACACGCATCTTTATAAGTTATTATTTTAGCGCCTTTTTTAGCGGCAAATTCTATTTCCTTTATGGCGTCAGACTTACTGCATATTTTGAGCGGCTTATCACGCCCGCCTTTTTTAGACATAGCAGGCAAGGCTTCCAATGCTTTTTCTGCATTTTTATGCAGGCAAAGCAATGAATAAAATGTTTTAGGGCCAATATTTTCAGAGCGGATAAGGCGTAATATATTAATAGTATTTTCATCTGTCATAATGAATATAGCAATAAACAGCTATGCCATATGCGTCAATAAAATACTTATGGAATAAGTAGTGTAAAAGTAGTATATGTTCCCTCTCCCTGAGGGAGAGGGTTAGGGAGAGGGCTAAAGACCTAATATCCCGTCACCAGATTTCTAATCATTACACAAGTTAAGGTAATAAAATGACCAAAATATCACCACTTGCACCAGAAAAATTCCCTGATATGCCTAAAATTGAGGGTGTGAGGCTCGCTGTTGCCCAATGTGGTATAAAATATAAAGACCGCACGGATTTATTACTGGCAGAACTTGCGCAAGGCACAATCGTTGCCGGAGCATTTACCAAATCAAAGACAGCCAGCGCCAATATATGGTGGGGAAAAGGTGCTTTAAAATATGGTACTGCAAGGGTTTTGATCGTAAACTCAGGCAACGCCAACGCTTTTAATGGCCGTTCGGGTGAAGAATCGGTCGATCGTATAGTAAAATTCTGCGCTGATGAATTTAGCTGCAATGAACTAGAGATTTATCCTTGCGCAACGGGCGTTATAGGCCAGCCACTGCCTGATGATAAAATTACGAGCGCCATATCAGATCTTCGTAAAAATACCAAAGATGACATTTGGAATGATGCAGCCAAAGCCATTATGACTACTGACACCTTCCCTAAAGGAGCCGCCAGAACGGCTAAAATCGGAGATGCCCAAATTAAAATAAACGGAATCGCCAAAGGTTCGGGCATGATAGCCCCGGATATGGCTACTATGCTTTCATATATATTTACCGATGCGGCTATGGACAAGCAAATCCTGCAGGAGATCTTCAGCGAAGGTGTAGAAAATTCATTTAACAGAATCACAGTAGACAGCGACACATCCACCAGTGATACGGCTTTGATCTTTGCAACAGGTAGGGCAGAAAACGAAATAATCAAATCCGCATCTGACCCAAAATTGTCTGATTTTAAGGAAAAATTGCACGATTTATTGCTAGAACTTGCCCACCTTATAATCAAAGATGGTGAGGGTGCTACCAAGTTCGTAGAAATTACCGTCACAGAAGCCGAAAATGACAAAGCGGCAAAAACCATAGCGCTTGCAATTGCCAATTCACCTTTGGTAAAAACAGCCATCGCAGGCGAAGATGCCAACTGGGGTAGAATAGTCGCAGCAGTAGGCAAGGCAGGCGAGGAAGCAGACCGCGATAAAATGTCCGTATCGGTAGGTGGAATCACAATAGTAGAAAACGGCCAGTTAAACCCGGCATATAACGAGGCGGATGTAACTGCCCATATGAAAGGACAGAACATCGTTATAGCAACAGGAGTTGGCGTTGGCAAAGGCAAAGCAACAGTCTGGACATGCGATCTGACCTATGATTATATCCGCATAAATGCGGATTATCGGAGTTAGAGTTACATAAAACTATAAGGATCAATATCCACCTTAACCTTGATAGAAGAAGGCGGCGCGTGATTATCCATCAGGTTTCTTATCCATTTCTGGATATTTATATTACGGGCGCATCGTATGAGGATTCTAAAACGGTAATTACCACGCAGTAGATGCATCGGCGCAGGCACAGGGCCTAATATCTCAACCTCTTCATGTGAAGGTGCGCTTCTTACCAGTGACTTTGAAAAATTGAGCGCCTGCATCTCATTCTTGCCGGATATTATAATCGCAGCAAGTCTTGAATATGGCGGCATATTAGTAATTTTGCGGCTTTTTCGTTCCGAATCTATGAATTTATCCCGATCATTAGCCTCCAATGCTCGCATAAGCATGTTATCGGGCATGTAGCTTTGTAAAATCACCTTGCCCTGCTCACTTTCTCTGCCCGCCCTGCCCGATACTTGCTGCAATAGTTGAAAGGTTCGCTCCGATGCGCGTAAATCTCCACCTTCCATACCCAGATCGGCATCTATCACCCCTACCAGCTTCAAATCAGGGAAATGGTAGCCCTTTGCTATCACTTGCGTTCCGATTATTATGTCTGTCTTGCCTGATGTAATATCATTGACCGCGCTTGAAAGGCGGCTCATACTGGTTATTTTATCAGAAGTCATAACCTCAATTTGAGCTTGGGGGAAGCTAGCCGCCACCTCCTCCGCAATCCTCTCCACCCCGGGGCCGCATGATACAAGACTATCCTCTTTTTCACATTCGGGGCATTCTTCCGGTTTTATAGTTTGATACTCACAGTGGTGACACATTAATTTATTATGGCTTTTATGCTCGACCAGCCAGCTTGAGCAATCGGGGCATTTGAAGCGATAGCCGCAATTGCGGCACAATGTCAACGGCGCATAGCCACGCCTGTTTAAAAACAACAATGCCTGTTTACCGTTTGCCATATTTTCCACTAAAGCTTTTTTCAGCGCAGATGAAAGCCAGAAACCCGCTTTTAGCTTTTCTTTGCGCATATCAACGGCTTTAACATCAGGCATAACCGCTCCGCCATGCCGAGATGGCAATTTTAAGCAATCATATTTGCCTGATTTTACATTTTCCACCGTTTCAATAGAAGGAGTGGCAGAGGCCAGAACTATCGGGATATTTTCAATATGACAGCGCAAAACTGCCATATCACGCCCATGATATATCACGCCCTCTTCTTGCTTATATGATCCGTCATGCTCTTCATCGACCACAATAAGCGCCAGTTTTTTATAAGGCAGAAATAAGGCAGAGCGCGCACCTATAACCAATCTGGCATTGCCGCTTGCAATATCGCGCCAGTTTTTTGACCGTGTCGCTTTAGTAAGGTTTGAATGCCAGCAAGTAGGCTCAAAACCAAAATGCCCTATAAAACGATCTATTATCTGACCTGTAAGCGCTATTTCAGGCAGCATGATAAGCACCTGATTATCCTCATTCTTCAAAGCCTCTTCAACTGCGGCAAAGAATACTTCCGTTTTTCCCGATCCCGTCACACCGTCTAAAACAGTTACGCTGAATTTTTGCTCCCTAACCTTATTTTTAAGATCGCCTGCCGCAGCATTTTGCGCAGGTGAGAAATTGATATTTCCTGCAGTAAACTCTGGCTTTAAAGGCTTTTGATCTACTTTTATTTTCTCAATTGCACCATCTGCCAAAAGTGACTTAATTACCGAATCACCGACTATACATAGATCTTTTATCTGCCTTGAGCTAAGCTCGCCTTGAGAATTTAAGGCCTTTAAAACCGCCTCGCGCTGCTGCGTCATTTTATCAGGCGTTTTACCCGTTGCCTTTAAAACCTCTATTTTGGCGGCATCGTCTAATCCTTCGGGCGCTGACAAAGACATCTTAAGAACATTGCCAATAGGTGATAGCGTATAATCGGCTACTTTTTCGATAAATTTTCGCATATTATCGGGCATAGCAGGTGCCGGCATTTTGCGTATTATGGGCTTTATTTTTTTCTTATCCGGATTAGAGACATCCTTTGCCCACACAACGCCAATTACGGATTTATTGCCCAAGGGAGCCTCAACATAATCACCGATATTTACGTCTGTATCATCGGGCACACTATAGCTAAAAGGGCGCGGTAATAAACGAGGCAATAATACCGATACAAATTTTGGCATGACAAATTGTTATTTTATGAATATAAAGCTTATCTTGTAACCTCACGTACAACATATTGGAAGAGATAATCATGAAATTTTTTGTAGATACAGCCGAAATTAACGAAATTAAAGAACTTGCCTCAACAGGGTTGTTAGATGGTGTAACGACTAACCCTTCACTTATTATGCAATCGGGGCGTGACTTCATTGAGGTTATAAAAGAAATTTGCGAATTAGTGCCAACGGGCGACATAAGCGCCGAGGTTGTGTCTACCGACTTTGAAAATATGATGAAAGAAGCGGAAAAACTAAGAAAAATATCTGATAACGTAGTTATCAAACTTCCACTCACATATGATGGCATAAAAGCATGTAAAGCTCTTACCGACGAAGGCACTAAAGTTAACGTTACTTTATGCTTTTCCGCCAATCAGGCAATTTTAGCCGCAAAAGCAGGAGCAACCTATATTTCTCCATTTGTAGGGCGCTTAGATGACATAGGCCAGGATGGCTTAGACCTTATCAGCGACATCTGCCAGATTTATAATAATTACCCTGATTTTGAAACCGAGGTTCTGGTAGCATCCATCCGCCACCCTATTCACCTGCTTGAATCTGCTAAAATGGGCGCACATGTTGCAACACTTCCACCAAAAGTTATTAAGCAACTATTTAATCATCCGCTTACAGAAAAAGGTTTAGCAACATTCTTAGCTGACTGGGAAAAAACTAAACAAAAATTATAGGGCGAAGAGATTAGGGTTAAAGACAAAGGGCATTTTACTACTTCTTTTTCTCTTAGCCCTTCTCCCTACCTCTACCTAATACCTGCGGTACTTATTAAGCCCTTCAAGCGTAATATTAAATTCATACGTACGCCCATGGGTTATATCGCCGGGGTTTATGTTTGAACCGCTTGCTTTTATAAGATCGCGTTTTTGCCTTGGAACAGAAAGATAAGAGCGATCCCTTATATTTTTAGGGTGCTCATTAAAGAACATCATCGTCTGAAGCTCCTCAAAATCGTCATGCTTTACTCTAAAATTTATATGAGGAGCTTTGTTTTTGTCTTTTATAACCGGCAATATAGTTACAAAATTAAAGTTTCCCAAATTATCGGTCTGGGCTGTGCCGCTATAGGCAAAATTTTTGTCATATGATTCATCTATCACATCCCACTGTGATTTTTTGGTATAATGACCTTCGTAATTGCCGTCTGAATCCGTCTGCCATATGCGGACAAAGGCATTTTGTATAGGAGTGCAGTTTTCATCAGTTACACGACCTTTAATATTAATATACATGCCTTTAGCAAGAGTTGGTGAACCGGCAAGCCTAATAAGATTGTTTGAGCGTTTCACATCCTTAAGTGGTATATAGTCAGGATCTATTTGCGGAGTTACCTCGCATCCCATTAAAATACGCCCGTCTATTTCATCGGAAAAAGCCGGCAAACCGGATAGGATAATGGCAAAAATAATAAAAATAGTTCTCATATACATAAAATTATCATAATAAACTGCGGTCTAATTGTCATTATTCATATTTATTATAAAAAACTTAACGTTTTTCTGCTATAATATTAACAGGGAGTAGAATTTATGTCTAACAGATTGCTTTTGCTAGCCATTATAAGCCTAATGGGTCTTACCTCATGCCAGAGGTGGGATAGGGAGCAAGTGCCTGATTCTGAAAAGTTTTTAGGCGTACATACCGAGCAATTCAAGCCACGTGCATTCAGGCAACAATATTTTGACCATACACCATCTGGTAATGATAGTTACAGTCAGGGTTTCAAAGATGGATGCCAGACAGCCACAAGTGCCATCGGCTCAGGGCTTGCCCGGATAAAAGGGCCCAAAATTGACGGCTACAGACTGTCTAGCGACCCATGGTATTTGCGTGGATTTCAGGATGCCTCAACATATTGCACATTTAACCTGGACTGGGAAACACATTGATGTTTGATAGTATAAAAATAAAAATATGCTTATTCTTTATGTGTTTGCTCTGGTTAAACGGATGCTCCAACTTAAGTATGTTTAATGTTGGATGGGCAAGGCCGGCAGAATTTGACATAACACCGCCACCGGGGCCTGAAATATACCAGCAAGGCTATAAAGACGGATGTGAAAGTGGCTTTTCAGGATATTCCAACAGCTTTAATAAAATGTTCTGGGAATGGAAGCAAGACCCTGAATTAGCTCAGAATAAGGTATATTATCAAATTTGGAAAGATGCGTATGCCTATTGTGCGTTATGGGGCATGATGGCAGACGAACACGGGCTTGGGAACTGGAGATAATATGAAGAAGGTGCTTATCATTATTATTATGGCGTGCATGGTATCTTCCTGCCAGTTCAAACCAAGGGTCGGGTCGCCATGGATGCAGAAGCTTCTTTATGAGGGTCCCGAAGGGCCGCCAAAATTCCGTCAGGGCTGGCGTGACGGCTGTGAAACGGGCATAGCAGGTTCATCAAACCGCCTGCAAAGGGGTTTTTATAAATTTAAACAAGATTACAAACTGGCGCAGGATTCAACATATTACGCAGGTTGGAAAGTTGCATATAACTATTGCCAGCGCTATGTATTCCAGTATTTAAGGCGCAATATTATATAAAAATTATGAAAAAATTATTACCGCTTATTATATTATTGATGACTACGGCATGTGTTGGGAAGATATTCAGCGCGGAAAGCTTCCTTGCGCCTAAGCCTTTCCAGATGAAAACCCCGCCAAAAGACGCAAATCCTGATTATTTAGCAGGGTGGAATGATGGCTGCGAAACAGGACTTTCAACAATGACACACGGTTATTACAAAAGTTTTTACGAATTTAAACAGGACCCTTATAAGTCAAACAACCCTAGATATTACAAGGCGTGGAAAGATGCGTATACATATTGCAGGCACTACTCTTTCCGTTTTGCCTGGGATTCGCTTGACAATAGCGCTAATAAATCACTGGATAATAATTTATGTATATTATGTCCGAATGAGGTGAGGTAATCAAATGAAACAAATTATTGCCATATTGTTCATATCGGTAATTATGACCGGATGCTATAACGCTCCCGATGCAGTAAAGCCTATGTCGTGGATTTTTAACCAAATGCCCGAAGATGCGCCCAACGCCTATAAAAGAGCATGGAAAGATGGGTGTGAAAGCGGACTTTCGAGCATGACAGATACATTTTATAAAACATTCTATTCTTTTAAACAGGATGCGAAACTGCGCGAGAATCCTACATATTATAAAACATGGATCGACATATACACTTTCTGTCGCCATTATGCATATGGAACCATAAGACAGGGGGATCACAGAATGAACCTGCCTAATGCTCCAAGCCAGTTCCAGCAGTCATTCCTAGGTACAGAAGGAATATTAACTACCGGCGCATTAAATATGTCAGGACCCGGTGGAGTTTTAATGCCGTTTGCAAATTTTGGCAGCTTCGGCGGCAATGGCTCAGAAGGATTCGGAATGGGAGGATCGGGCCTGCTTGATTATTCAGGAGAATCCGCAATAAGCGGTGCAAATACGGGTATGACCATGGATTTTACCGGCGGCGGCTTCTCAATTGGCCAGTAATTTTTTCTGATCTTTTAATATTTTCTTGCAAAATCTAACATTATTGTTTAGTTAGTACCTCCTGCATTGCGCTCGGGGGAGTAGCTCAGTGGTTAGAGCAGGGCGCTCATAACGCCTTGGTCGGGGGTTCAAAT
>Ga0066640_10001343_pt1 | contig 14709 bp, 16 predicted proteins | sample CryGeyCG2114_020_2_FD_59505 | JGI IMG/M metagenome (GOLD analysis project Ga0066640, IMG submission 59505) | Groundwater microbial communities from aquifer - Crystal Geyser CG11_big_fil_rev_8/21/14_0.20 | ecosystem: Environmental > Aquatic > Deep subsurface > Groundwater | place: USA: Utah... | reverse complement strand
TTGCAGGCAGGTATTCGTTGAGGTATTTTGCAATTGCCGCCTTTGTCTGCTCCCCGTATATTCCGTCCGCCCTTATCTTGAAAAGAGCCTGCGCTTCCATCAGCGCCTTTTTTGTCTTTTCCCCGAGCCAGCCGTCCTCCTTTATGCTTTCCCTGCCTTCTGCGGTTAGGATGGAGTTCAGCTGCTTTTGCAGAGCCCGTATCTGGTCGCTTGAAGTCAGCAATATGGCTTTGCATTTTTCCTTTGGGGGGACGAATTCCATGAAAGCTTTTTTGAGGCAAATGTTTTTTAAAGGGAAGCAGGCATAATACGCTGTATTCAACCTTATTCTAATAGATAAGGCCGATGAAACCAAATTTGGCGAGGTGCATAAAATGGCAGGAAAATACGTGAAGTTTCAGACTCCGCAGGCACTGCTTGAAAAGATAAAGCAGGCGCTTTCCCGCGCAAGGGAAACCGGCGGAAGGGTAAGAAAGGGAATTAACGAAGTGACAAAATGCATAGAATCCTCAAGGCCCGCCCTTGTAGTGATGGCGGAGGATGTTTCCCCGGAGGAAATAATACTGCACATTCCCATGCTCTGCGAGGAGAAGGAGTTAGTGTATGCTTACCTCCCAACAAGAGCAGAGGTTGGCGCTGCGGCAGGCTTGAACGTTCCCTGTTCGTGCGTTGCAATAGAAAAGGAGGGGCAGGCAGGCGAATTGGTAAGAGATGTGAAGGAAGGGCTTGAGCCGGTTTTCCCAAAGAAAAAGGAGGAGAAAAGAGAAGAGGCAAAGAAAGAGGAGAAGAAGGCAGAGGCAAAGCACGAAGAGAAAAAGCACGAGGAAAGGAAAGAAGGCGGAGAGAAGCCGATTGAGCAGACGAAGTCTGCGAAAGATTTGAAAGTTCCAAAGAACTTTCAAAATTTTGACGCAGAGGCGTCAAAAGTCTTGACGCAAAGCGTCAAGCAGAAAAAGCCCCACGCCCCTAAGAAGAAAAAGGAAGGCGCGCCTGCACAGGAGGAAAAAAAGGAAGCGCCGGTTGCAGCGCAGGAAGGCGCGCCCGCAGCAGGGCAGTAAATTAATGGATGATTTATATGGCTGAAAACGAAGCAATACGCGTTGAAGTGATGCAGATAAAGGCAAAGACAGGCATACACGGCGAGGTTTATCAGGTCATGTGCAAGGTGCTTGAAGGCAGGGACCTGGGAAGGGTAATAAGAAGGAATGTGAAGGGTCCTGTGAAGGTGGGGGATTTGCTCCTTCTTTTGGAAACCGAGAGGGAGGCAAAGGAGATTAAGGCAAGGTAAAATTATAAGGGGCGGGAAAGCGAGGTAGATTATATGAAATCAAGCTATTCTGGAGTAGAAATGCCAAAGGGAACCGGCTTTATGTATGTGAAAAAGGATGGCACCACCCTTTATTTTGCAAACCAGAAGGAATACCGGAACCTGCAGCTTGGCAGGGTTGGAAAAAAGCTCAAGTGGATTAGGACAAGGAAGCCGGATGGAAAGAAAGGAATGGGAGTAAAGCCTGTGGAGAGAAAGGACGTGCCAAAACCTGCGGAAAAAATTGAGCAGCAGAAATCGGAGAAAAAGTAGGGTGAATTGAATGCGCGAGAGAACCCTTATTATATTAAAACCCGACTGCGTACTGCGCGGATTGTGCGGAAGGGTTTTGCAGAGGTTTGAGGCGCGCGGCTTGAAAGTGATTGCGATGAAAATGAGGCGCCTTGATGACGGGGTGCTTGATGAGCATTATTCGCACCTGAAGGAAAAAACTTTTTTTGGCGCTATAAAGGAGTTCATGAAAAGCGCGCCGGTTGTAATAGCGGTGCTGGAAGGCGCGGAGTGCGTGAAACTTGTGCGGGAGATGTGCGGGCCCACCAATGCAAGAAATGCGCCCTCCGGAACGATAAGGGGTGATTTTTCCACCTCAATGCAGTGCAACCTAATACACGCTTCTGATTCGCTTGAGACTGCGGAAAAAGAGATTGCGCGCTTCTTTTCAAAAGGGGAAATTTGCGATTACGAGCGCATAAATGAAGTGGCGCTTAACACGAAAGAGGAGAGAGCCTGAAGCGGATGGATAGGGCTTATGCCAAAGAGGAGATGAGTTGAGCGTCATTGAAGGGAAGGGAATCCGGAAAGAGGAGCTTGTTTCGGACTACTTGCATGATTTGCAGTTCCAGGGGGCTGGCGTTGATTTGAGCCTGAAGGAAGTGCGCGTGTTTGAGGGAAGCGGAAGGATTGATTTTGATAATTCAAAAAGGAAGATAAGCGAAAGCCGGAAGATGGAGTTTGGAAGCGACGGGAGCATCCATTTGAAGGCTGGCTGCTACAAAATATTGTATAATGAGTATGTGAGAATACCTTCGGATTGCATCGCACTTGCCTTTCCGCGCTCTTCCCTTTTGCGCTGCGGGGCATTTTTGCAGTGCGCTGTCTGGGATCCGGGCTATGAGGGGAGGAGCGAGTCTCTGCTTGTGGTTGCGAATCAGCAGGGAATAACCTTTGAGAGGAATGCACGCGTTGTGCAGCTTGTTTTTTTCAGATTGGAAAGCAAAACCGCGAAAAAATACCGTGGAAAGTATCAGGGGGAGAATAAGTAGCGCCCGCGAAGTCTTTTTATTCTCTTAAAGAGAAACTCCTTCTGTGATTTCTTATGCTGCGCCAGCCGATAGTTTGTGTATTGGGCCATGTTGACCACGGGAAATGCGTTGCTCCAGATACTGTCATTCAGCTAGGGGACGGAAGGCTTTTGCAAGCAAAAGAGCTGTATGAAGCTTATGCCGAAAAGGGAGCGAAGATGCAGATAGACGACGGAACTGTTGTAGAGTTGGAAGAGGGACCTGAAGTTTTTAGTTTTGATGGAAAGAAAATAGTAAGAAAAAGAGTATCGCATGTGTGGAAGAGAAACTCGCCAAAGAATATGACTAGGGTTGGGCTTGCAAGCGGTGACACGCTGACAGTAACTCCGGAGCATCCGTTCTACGCAGCGAGCGCGGAAGCGCCGCATGGATGGAAGCAGGCAGGCACGCTGAAAGAAGGCGATTTCGTCCTCGTTGCAGGAAAGTTGGAACTGCAAGAAGCGCCCATAAGCCGGCTGAAGGAAGAAATCGCAAAGAAATTGATGGTTGCTGAATCCTTTGTTGTCTTTGTTGACAAGGAAAAGGGAGCCGAGTTTTTTAGAAAGATTTCTGATGCAAATTTAGATTCAATGAGAAAGAGGGAGCTATTCTCAACAAATCCATATTGCTGTGTAAAGGAAAGCAGGTTCCGCGCAGTTGATTTTTTTAGGCTCTGCTCTTATCTTGGTTTTACGGCTGAATGCGCTTATGATATGATAGGGCACATAAAGAATTCGTCTAGAAAATGGAGAGCAGGGCATACCAGCAACAAAATGCGCCTTCCTAGAGATGAAGCAGATTTTTCCGCCATGGCGTATGTTCTTGGATGTGTGCAGGGAGACGGATGTCTTTACTCGAAGAGGGTGATGCTTCATAACAATGATAGTGAGATACATGAAGAATATATGAAAGGATTAAAGCAGGTGTTTGGACTGGATGCCAAGGTCGTGCAGAATCACACCTGCAAGACAGTCGTAAGCACCGGAGGCATGACGCTCGGCAGGTTTTTTATTGAAATTTTTGGGCTTCCATTCAAAAATAAGAGCGAATCGATAATCGTCCCTGATATGCTTTTACTGCGCAACGACACTACGGCTTCTTTCATAAGGGGATGGTTTGATACAGACGGTTATGTTTCTGAAATTAACAACTGCATAGAAATAACGAGCAAAAGCAAAAGAATGGTCAAAATGGCTGCGGCATGTCTTCTTAGATTCGGCATACTTGGAGTTATTTATGAAAAAAATGGGTATTGGACTCTAAGAATAGCCAATGCGCCATATGTGAAAAAATTTCTTGAAAATATAGGTTCTAACTTAAAATTCAAAAGAAACAGGATGATCGCAGTAATTCCAAAAACATCTACAAGCCGTGTTTTTGATATGTTACCGCTTGATGGCGCGCATCTGAAGGGGAATGTTTCGGTAAATGATTGTCAAGTGCCTTATGCAAGCAGGTATTTTGAGTACAGCTGCCTGTCCAGAGGCACGGTTATGAAGATGCTTGTATATGGCGCCTCTGAAAAAACAAAAACAGAAATGCGGGCTTTTACTGAAGAGAGTATCCGCTTCGTCAGAGTAAGGACTGTTAAGGCTGTTGAACCGGAATCTGAATTCGTATATGACTTTTCAGTCCCCCAAACAAAAAATTTCATAGCTGAAAGAACGGTTCTGCATAATACATCCTTGCTAGATGCCATAAGGAAAACCTCCCTTGCAAAAAAAGAGGCGGGCTTGATTACACAGCACATAGGCGCAAGCGAGGTGCCGAGGGATGCGATTGGGGAGGTGTGCGGCGACGCGCTTACACGGATGAAAATAAAGCTTGAGATTCCGGGAATTCTTTTTATTGACACGCCAGGGCATGCGGCATTCTCAAACCTGCGCGAGCGGGGGGGAAGCATCGCGGACATTGCGGTGCTTGTCATTGACATAAATCAGGGCTTTCAGCCCCAGACGATTGAGAGCATAGGGATACTGAAAGGGTTCAAAACGCCCTTCATAATTGCCGCAAACAAGGTGGATGTGATTGACGGATGGAAGGGCGGTTCGGGAAATTGCATTGCGCAAAGCATCAAAAGGCAGAATGAGCGAGTGCAGGCAAGGTTGGATGAGCTTCTTTACACTCTTGTGGGAAGAATGGGGGAGCTTGGAATGAATGCGGAGCGCTTTGACAGGGTAACAGATTTCACAAAACAGATTGCGCTCGTGCCCGTTTCCGCAAAAACAGGCGAGGGGGTGCTTGAGCTTCTTCTTTTCTTGGCAGGGCTTTCGCAGAAATTCCTTGAAAGCGGGCTTGACGCAAAAGAGGACAGCCCTGCGCGCGGAAGCATTTTAGAGGTTAGGGAGGAGCGCGGGCTGGGGACGATAATAGATGCGATAATTTACGAGGGGATGCTGAAGCAGAATGATACAATTGTGTTTGGCACCATAAACGGCGCGGAAAAAACAAAGGTGCGCTCCATCATAAAGCCAAAGCCTGCCTCAAAAATAGTGAATCCACAGGAAAAATATGATTATCCGAAAGAAGCGGTTGCCGCGTGCGGGGTAAGGATATTCGCACCTGGGCTTGAGGATGCGCTTTCCGGCTCTCCTTTTGCAATCGCAAACACGCCCGAAGAGCAGACCGCACAGTCTGAAGTAATAGAAGGGCAGATAAAAAAAGTGGTGTTTGAAAAAAGCGAGCACGGGGTTGTGGCAAAGGCGGAGAGCTTAGGCTCGCTTGAAGCAATGCTCAACCTGCTTGAGGTGGAAAAAATACCCGTAAGAAAATCCGGGATTGGGGAGATTTCAAAAAAGGATGCGCTTGAGGCAAGGCGCTCCGGGGGGGAGGATGCGGCGCTTTCTGCCGTATTCGGATTTGGAGTGAAAGCCAGCAAGGAAGCTGAAGAGGAGGAGGCGGCAGGAGGAGTGAAAATACTTGCAAATGAAGTTATTTACTCCCTTATTGAAGATTATAAGAAATGGGTTTGCTCCTGCCGCGAGCGCGAGAAATGCGAGCTTCTCTCCTCGCACGTCTACCCCGTTAAGCTCAAAATACTGCCCGGCTGCTGCTTTAGGAAAAGCAACCCCGCCATTTTCGGAGTGGATGTGCTTGCCGGAAAGCTTCTTGTAAAATGCCCGCTTATGAACAGCAGGGGAAAGGAAATAGGAGAGGTGAAGGGGATACAAAATAAAAATGAAGCAGCCCAGTCGGCAGAAAAAGGGGAGCAGGTGGCAATCTCCATTGAAGGAGCGGCTTTTGGGAAGGATATTGGGGAAGGGGATGTACTTTATGCGCACCTGACTGAAAGGGAATGGGGGGAAATTTCAAAAAAATGCCGCTGTGCGCTTGGCAAGGAAGAAGAAAAACTGCTTGGGGAAATATTGGGTATTACCTCCACTTCGCATTTTTGAGATGAATGAAAATATGTGAACGGTTTGAGTTGAGAAAAATGGCACGTGAAATGGAAAATCTTGAGTATGCGCGCGTATGCGGTGAACTGCAGGGAATGATTGGCGCGCATATTGAAAATATCTACCAGCTTGACGAGGAGAATTTCCGCTTCAAAATAGGGAGCAGGGAGATTGCATGCACAGTTGGCGTGAGACTGCACGAAACTAAATATGTTCCAAAGGAAACCGGAAGGATTACGAATTTCGTTGAGTTTTTGCGCTCAAGGATAAGGGGGGGCAGGGTGCTTGGGATAGCGCAGATGAATAATGACAGGATAGTGAGGATGGGAATTGGAGTAGGGGAATTGGAGTATTTTCTTGTGTTTGAAATGTTTGGCGGGGGGAACATTATTTTGCTCGATGGGAATAATGTGATACTGCGCGCCCTTGTGCAGAGGAAATGGAAGGAGAGGGAGATTTTCCCGAAAAGGGAATATGCCCTGCCTCCTGCGCCTGTGCTTTCCCTTTCCCCTTCTCTCTCCGAGATGAAGGATATACACGAAAAAAAATACGCGATTGCTGTTTTCTCAAGAATACCCCTTGGATTGAATTATATGCGCGAGGCGCTTAGGCGTGCGGGAGTTGGAGAAAGAGAGAATTATTCGGAGGTAGGGGAAGGGAAGGTAAAGAAGGTGCTTTTGGAAGTTGAGAGAATAAGAGGGGAGAATGTCCCTTCATTGTACTCTGATGAAAATGGAAAGATTGTGCAGTTTGCATGCGCGAAGCTTGCATGCCCTGCGGGAGTTAAGGTAATGGAGGCAAAAACCCTTTGCGAGGCTGCTGATGAATATTACTTTGGAAATGTGGAAAGTGTGGATGAGAAGGGCGCGAAAAGGGAAGGGGAAATTGAGAAAGTAAAAGAAAGGATAGGATTACAGGAAGAGCAGGCGCTCCATCTTGAAAAAGAGTATAAAATGAACATGGAATGCGCAAAGGGAATTTATGATAATTTTGAGGCTGTTGAAGAGGAGATAAAAAAGGCAAGGAAAAGGGGGGAGAGGAAGGCGGAGGTTGAGGTATAGTTAAAGCTCCCCTTCGCTCCATACATAATCCGCCAAAATCTTTTCAGCCCGCTTGTTCCTGTCAGTCACTATTGAGTAGAAGTGGTATTTCTTTCCCTTCGTAATCAGGGAAACGTTTTTCAGCTCTATCCCTTCCTTTTTGAGAAGTTCGGCAGCCTTTGACCATTCGCCGGGCTTATCTTCTATCCTAAGCACTAAGTTGTCATGGGAGAGCACTTTATATCCGTTGGCTGAAAGCACCTTTTCCGCCTTCTCCTCGTTTTTCACGAAGATGCGCACTATGGACTTGGTGCCCACTACCTCAACGCTGACGTTCTCCATGTTTATCTTTGCCTTTCCAAGGAGGTACGAAATGTCAGCAAGCAGGCCCCTTTTGTCTTCTGCCACAACCACTATGTGCCTCATGCCCTCCACCTCCAAAATTTATTCTTTCCAGTGTGCCGGCTAAAACAAGCGCAACGCACCGCTTTGTCATTTCACAAGCGCACTTTTAAACAGTTTTGACAAATGAGTGAGTTTTTTGAATACTTTCCCGCTGCCTTTTGCTATTAGCTTGGTGTATGCGCTCCCTATTATCACGCCAAACGCCCCGGAGTGCGAAAGCGATTTCACCTGCGAGGGAGCGGAGATGCCAAACCCCACAAGTATTGGCTTTCCTGCTGGCCGTACTGCTTTTCTTATTGCCTCCGCAAGCTCCCTTGGAAGCTCCCTTCTCGTGCCAGTCACTCCAAAAACTGAAACTAAGTATAGAAAGCCCGTTGTCCTTGCAGCTATCTTCGCTATCTTTCGCGCAGGAGTGTTCAGTGCAACAGTATAGACTGTTTTTATCCCGTATTTTCTGCAGGCGCGCTCAAACTCCCCTCCCTCGCCGATATTCAAATCTGCCGCAAGTATCGCATCAACCCCTGCCTTTTTTGACTCATGCACAAAAGTTTCAACGCCTAAAGAAAGAAGCTTATTGTAATAAGTAAGGATGACTATGGGAATTTCAGGGTGTTTCTTGCGTATTTTTGCAATCTCTGCAAAGCACTTTTTTGTTGTGGCGCCAGTTTTTATTGCAGTGCTTGAGGCAAGCTGTATTGCAGGCCCGTCTGAAAGCGGGTCGGAGAAGGGAATGCCTACTTCTAAAATGTCTGTTCCTCCTTCCACAAGCGCATCCGCAACTTTTTCTGAAGCGGAAAGGGAAGGATAACCGATTGTGAAGAAGGAGGTAAGGGTGCCCTTTCTTTTCAGCGCGTGCGCAAGCCTATTGCCCATGTTTCTTCCTCCTGTTCTCCTTTGCCCCTTCTGCTTAATACCCATAACGCTTCCCCCTGTTCTCCTGATAGATTCCCAAATCCTTGTCCCCTCTGCCTGAAAGGCATATCACTACTGTTTTTCCCCTGAATTTTTCCTTTTCTTTTAAGAGGTATGCAAGCGCATGCGCTGATTCCATCGCAGGTATTATTCCCTCTTTCCTTGAGAGAAACTCAAATGCTTCCAGTGCCTCCAAATCGCCTGCATGGGCGTATTTCACCCTTCCGCTTTCCTTTAGGTATGAATGCTCCGGCCCTACTCCGGGATAATCAAGGCCTGCGGAAATTGAATGCACATCTGATACCTGCCCGTCAGGGGTTTGCAGAAGGTAGCTTTTCGTTCCGTGAAGGACGCCTATCCTGCCCTTTGAAAGGGTGGCGCAGTGCCTTTTATTCAATCCCTCTCCACCGGCTTCAACACCAATCAATTTCACTTTTGCATTCCCGAGAAAATCATAGAATATGCCTATTGAGTTGCTTCCTCCTCCCACGCAGGCGATTATGCAGTCCGCGCTTATGCCGGCTTTAAGCAGCTGTCTTTTCGCCTCCTTTCCAATCACCCTCTGAAACTCCCTTACGATTTTTGGGTATGGGTGCGGACCTATTGCGGAGCCAAGGCAATAGTAAGTAGTGTTTACATTTGCAATCCAGTCGCGCAGCGCCTCGCTTGCGGCGTCTTTGAGTGTTTTCTGCCCCGCATAGACAGGCACAACGCGCGCTCCAAACAGCTCCATCCTCAAAACATTGTGCTTCTGCCTTTCAATATCCACTTCTCCCATGTACACTTCGCATTCCAATCCGAGCTTTGCACATGAGGCGGCAGTTGCCACTCCGTGCTGCCCCGCTCCTGTTTCCGCAATCACCCTCTTTTTTCCCATGTGTTTTGCAAGCAGGCACTGCCCAAGCGTGTTGTTCAGCTTGTGCGCGCCGGTGTGCACCATGTCCTCGCGCTTTAAGTATACTTTTGCGCCGGCGTATTTTGAGAGGTTGGCAGCAAAGTAAAGGGGGGTGGGCCTTCCTGCAAAATCTTTTAGAAGAAAAGAAAGCTCGCGTTTAAACACAGTGGTTTTGGAAATTCTCCGGTAAGCTTCCTCAAGCTCGCTTAATGCGGGAATGAGCACTTCGGGTACGAATTTCCCCCCGAATTCCCCAAAATACCCTTTTTTATTAGGCAATTTTTTCATAGTGAAAACCAATATGGCTTATGGCGAAAATCTGTATATCTGAAGGTGCGGCACGCCGCCTATATGCATCACGTTTTCTTCGGATGCAAATCCTTTCTCCAGCGCTATTTTTATGCATCGCTCCCCCACGAGGTTTGCGGAATCGGCATTTAGGAGCGCATCGGCTATAAGGGCGGCGTCTTGGGTTTTTTCCCCCTTGTAAAACCCAGCGTATTTTTTCAAATCAAGCTTCATTCCGTTTCCAAAGAGTACTCTTCCCAAAAGCTCGCAATCGCATACCGCAACCGTTTTTTTTCCATCTTTCCCGTGAATTTTCAAATACATCGCAATACCTGAAAAAAATTCCGCACGAAACTAATATATACACTCCTGCACTAAGCTTTGCAATGGCAAAGAGCAGTTTGATGCAAAAAGAAGGGAAGAGGTTTGCGGAGTTGGAAACGGAAGAGAATAAGAAAGGATTCGCGGAATTGAAAACAGAAGAGAATAAGAGAAGGGAACGATTCGCGGAATTGGAAAATGCCATAGCTGGAATTGAAAAGCTTGGAAATGCGCTGGCGCAAAAGGAAAAGCAAACGTCGGGAGGGCAGGAAAAGCAGGGCAGTGCAGGTGCTGTTTATAAGAAGGCGATAGAGGAAATGGGCGCGCTTGAAAAGAAATTAATAAAGGAAAAGACTGTTTAGAGTTAGATAAGAAAGCCAAGATTAATCACGAAAATCTTGTCCCGCAGGCAGGGCAGGAGAGCATGTAATAATCCGCTTCATAGCGGCAGATGGGGCAGACAAAGCGCGTGCGCCGCAGAGCGCGCACCTCAAAATCATACTCGCATTTTTTGCATTTTTTCGCGCCCCACTCGTTTGCCTCCTCGCATTTTGGGCATTTTATCCGGAACATGGAAGAGAGGCGCGTGCCGCATTTCGGGCAGCGCTCCATTTCAGAGGTTATGGCTGCCTGGCAGTTTTGGCATTTTAGCTGAAAGCCCCCTTCTTTCTTCTTTCCTGAAAATAGCTCAAGGATGCCCATGGCATCACTTATTGCGAGAAGTAGTTTTCAAGGGGAACTTCCCCTTCTTGGGGGAGCGTGGCTTTCCCCTTTTTCTTCCCTTTTGCATGCGCAGGTTTGTGCTTTTCCTTTTTATGGGGTTTTTCCTGCTCTTTTTCCGCAGTTTCCATCGCTTCGTGCGCCGCTGCATGCTGCACATGGATGCCTTTTGCTCCTTCGTTTCCGTTTCCCTTTTTTGCCTCCTGCGCATGGGTGCCTTTTGCTTCTTTCTTCTTTTTTGCTTCATGCGCGTGGATGCCTTTTGCTTCTTCTTTTCCCTTGTGCGCTTTCCCTGCTTTCGTTGCCTTTGCAATTGCAAGCAGGAGAAGCGCAAGCAGAATAAATGCTATAAGCGCTCCGCCGGCAAGAAGGTAAATCATCGTTGGATCATTTGTCTCTTCCGTGATTTGCGCACCTGCACCTTCCTGTGGCTGTGCAGGAGTCGGCTGTCCGGTTTCTGAAGGGGTTGTCGGTTCCGGATTGGAGTTTGATGTTGAAACTACTCTGTATGAAAGCTCTTTGTAAGTGAAGCGATAATTCCCCTCATCAAGTGCAACGAGGTTCACCTGTCCTTTTATGTTTGTTGTGCGCGTGACATTGCCAATCGGCGTTTGCACGGATATTTTTTCGCCTATGGCTGGCCGGTTGCCAATAAGAAGGGTTGCAGTTATTGTCTGCCCTGGCTGGATTATTTCGGGAACTGAAAGGGAGTAACCCTCTTCTAGAGCGCCACCTTCCCCTCCTTCTTCCCCCCCTTGCGTGATTCCCGTTAAGTCAATGTCATATTTGAGGGATACTTTTTCCGCAATGAGTATTCCCGCAAATCTCGGGTTGCCTACTGCCTTTACTTCTATTTCATAGGTGTCTGCTGGAACGGAGGAAAAAACATACTGCCCGTTTTCGTTCATTGCGGTTTTTGAGTAGACAAGCCCGCCGCGCAGAAGGTATATCTCCTTTCCAGCCAAGGTTTGTGTTGATTTGACCGTTCCGTAAATGCACTGGCGGTTCTGCACTATCACAACGTTTCTTTCCATATTGGAATTGATGGCGAGCAGTTGCACATTATCGGGGTAGTTTTGGCGCCTGAAAACTACGAAGTATGTTCCGTTTTCAAGGGAAAGTGAATATCTTCCGTCAATGCCTGCTGTAGTGCTTGCGACCACCCTTATGGGGCTTGACGCCTCAACAATTGTGCCGATAAGCATTACGTTGGAGGAGCTTCTTACCTGCCCTGAAAGTGTGTAGGGAAAAATAACAGAAGAAAAAAGAAAAATGCAGAATGCCGATAGGAATATTGTTTTTCTTTCCATGGGATAATACTAACAAGGTATGCTTTAAAAGTTTCTCTCATGGCGCTTTCATTATTATTTTCAGTTTATAGCCGCATTTCGGGCAGGCGTTTCCCTTTGCAAGGCGGTTTTCCAAAACTGAAAAGCCGAATCTCTTTATTGCCAGTGCCTTGCATTTTGGGCAGTAGGTATTTTCCCCCTCATCTCCAGGCGCATTTCCAGTGTATGCGTAATGGATTCCTTCTTCCAAAGCAATGCGGCGGGCTTTCTGCAAAGTGGAGAGCGGGGTTGGCGGAATCGCCATCTTGTTGCATGGGTAGTAGGCGGTGAAGTGAATGGGAATTTCAGGTGAGAGCTTTCGCACCCATTTGCACATTTGGTGAAGCTCGTCTTCATCGTCATTCAGCGTAGGGATGAGCAGGACAATCAATTCTATGTGCATTTTCTTGTGCAGTAGTTTTATTGAGTCAAGCACTCCATCTAAAGAAGCGCCTCCGCAGACTTCCTTGTAGAATTTGTCGTTGAATGCCTTCAGGTCTATTCTTGCGGCGTCAATAGTTTGCATGAGGGCAATGGCTTCCCTGCTCATGTATCCGTTTGTAACAAATACGTTTGCAAGCTTTTCCTTTCTTGCCAATTTCGCGCAATCAAGAGCATATTCCATGAAAATAGTGGGTTCTGTGTAGGTATATGCGATGCTTTTTGCGTTTTGGGATTTTGCCATCTGCGCAACCTTTTCCGGTGGCAGGTCAATTCCACTTATTTCCCTTGCTTGGGAGATGGAGGCATTCTGGCAGTGGAGGCAGGAAAAATTGCATCCTACTGTTGCGATTGAGAAAGAGAGAGTTCCCGGCAAAAAGTGATAAAAGGGCTTTTTTTCTATCGGGTCGGTGTTGTATGAGCAGCATTTGGCGTAATTTAATGAGTATAACTTTCCGTTTTCATTCTTGCGCACATGGCAGAAGCCGGTTTTTCCCTCTGCGATGGTGCAGTTTCTCCTGCAAAGATGGCACTTTACGAGATTGTTTGGCAGTTTTTCGTAGAGGAGGGCTTCTTTCATGGTGAGAATTCCGCATCTGCTGTTTTTAAAATAATTGTGTAGCATAGTATAAGCGGGTGGTTGGATGGCACAACAAATAGCGGCTATTTTTTCAAAGGATGCAACTAAACCTATTGGTCGGAATACGCGCCCGCCTGAAAAAGCGATAAAAGAAAGACAACCATTTATGCGCGAAGGGCCTACTTTCGCGTCTGACGCTTGGCTGATTGAAAAAATGGTAAAAGAAAGGAAGCCGCTTAATCCTTTGCTAAAATCAAGGTATGGCGTGCTTCTGCTTTGAGCATCAGCGCCTGAAAAAACAGGGGATGAAGGCGAACCGCCGGCTCTCAAAGGAAGCAGAGATGGTTTTTGCAGAATTCATTTACGCAATCAGCGAATACAGGAATGGTTATGCGGTGGATGCGATTAAGTTGGTGAGAGGCAGGCGCTCTTTTAATTTGCTTGTTGATGCGGTCTGCTCCTGCCAAAATGATAACATCTACTCGAGAGAAAAACGCGATTTGCTCTGCGGGCTCTTGGCTGGAGAGAATAAATTTCATCTTACTAAAAAACAGCAGATTTTGGTTGCAAATGCAATCGCAAGAGAAAATGTTATGAGAAAGTATGACGCACAAGAGGTATTGGAAAGGTGCAACGGAAATCTCTGTGAAAAAGCAAGGAAGATTCTTGAAAAAACCGCAAATATTTTTACTAGTGCCTAAAATGCCTTATTCCGCTAAACAGCATCGCAATTCCGTGCTTATCGCACGCTGAAATAACATCGTTATCATTCAAAGAGCCGCCCGGCTGAAGCACCGCCTTCACTTTCTCTTTTGCAATTTCTTCTATCACATCCGGAAAGGGAATGAATGCATCGCTTGCCATTACGGATTTTGACAGGTCAAACCCGTCCATTTTCGCCTTTTGCATCCCAATCCTGCAGGAGTCTATACGGCTCATCTGCCCTGCGCCTACCCCGACAACCTGCTTGTCTGTTGAGAATACAAGGGCGTTTGATTTTGTGTGCTTTACGAATTTGACTGCAAAGCGGAGCGCAGAGAGTTCGTATGCACTTGGCTTGCGCTTGGTAACGCATTTGAGTCTCTTTTCATCATAAATAATGCCGTCATACTCCTGGTAGAGGATGCCGCCCCATACGTGGCGCGAAACGAATTTCGGGGCGCTCATTGCCAAAAGATGAGTAATATCCAGGATGCGCCTGTTTGTTTTCTGCTTTAGTATGAGCAGTGCGTCATCATCATAGCCCGGCGCAAGTATGACATCCACAAACCTGCTCCCTATTGCTTTGGCAGTTTCCAAGTCAACCGGCTTTGAGAATGCTATAACTGAACCAAAAGCGCTCCCTGGGTCGGACTGGAAGGCTTTCTCATATGATTCCATGAGTGTTTTTCCGATTGCGCCTCCGCAGGGGTTGGTGTGCTTTATTATGACGGTTGCGGTTTCCCCTTCAAACTCCCTAATCAATCCAAGCGCGGAATCCGCATCAAGAAAATTGTTGAAGGACATTTGCTTTCCCGAATATATTTTAGCGTCAAAAATGCTTATCTGCCCCCACTGCGAGTAGGCGGCGGCGCGCTGGTGGGGGTTTTCCCCGTATCTCAAATCATATGCGCGCTCAAAGCGCATTTTCAGGAATTCCGGGAAATCTTCATTCTTTTGCCCGAAATATTTTGCGATGTTCCAGTCATAGCGCGCTGTGCGCGTGAACGCCTTTGCCATCAGTGATTTGCGGGTTTCTGCTGAAAGGAAGCCGCCGCTTTTTTTCATCTCTGCCGCC
>Ga0066640_10001335_pt1 | contig 14729 bp, 17 predicted proteins | sample CryGeyCG2114_020_2_FD_59505 | JGI IMG/M metagenome (GOLD analysis project Ga0066640, IMG submission 59505) | Groundwater microbial communities from aquifer - Crystal Geyser CG11_big_fil_rev_8/21/14_0.20 | ecosystem: Environmental > Aquatic > Deep subsurface > Groundwater | place: USA: Utah... | reverse complement strand
ACATCATAATTTTAAAAAAATGAATGGTTATAGTGAGATGGAAATTGCTCAAAAAAGAACGGCTTTAGAAGAGGTGCTCATTCCTGATACTTTGGCTCAACACGAAGACCGATTAACTAAAATCGGTTTTAACCCAGTCTTTGTTTGGTTTCAATGTTTTAATTTTGCCTCGATAATTGCGACCAAATGTTAGACTACACTACTACTTACAATCAGATTCATTCAACATCACTAAGTCCGTGGCTTGACTGTTTACCTAATCGGGTTGAGGAAATTTTAAATGGTACCAGATGGGGAGATCTGCCCAAGTGGCTTGAAGCATTGAATCAATTGCCAGAAATCCAACCTTCCTCATATGATCTAAACGCGGACTCAATTCGTATTGGAACGTCTGAAGATTGTGATCAACCAACAAAGCAAAAGATTGAAGAGCTGCTTTACCAATTTATGCCGTGGCGTAAAGGGCCATTCGACGTTTTTGGCATTCATGTTGATGCAGAATGGCGTTCAGATTTTAAATGGAATCGATTGAAGGATTATATATCTCCACTCAATGATAAGCTTGTTTTGGATTTAGGATGTAATAGCGGGTATCATTGTTTTCGTATGGCGGGTCAAGGATCTAAATTGGTTATTGGTGTTGATCCAACATTACTTTATGTGGTTCAGTTTCATGCGATGCAGAAGTATATTCAGCATCCCGCCGTTTCGGTTTTGCCCATAGGCATTGAAGATATTCATCCTAATCTTGCTAAATTTGATACTGTGTTTTCCATGGGTTTGATGTATCACAGACGCGCTCCATTGGATCACTTGCTTGAACTCAAATCTTTTCTTCGTCAAGGGGGTGAACTGGTACTTGAGACTCTGATAATAGATGGAGAAGAGGGCGATGTATTTTCTCCAAACGATCGCTACGCTAAAATGGCTAATGTTTGGTTTATTCCCTCAATAAAAACTTTAGAAGGATGGTTAAGACGAATGGGTTTTGATCATATTCGTCTTGTTGATGTCAATCGAACGACAGCTAGTGAACAGCGCGTAACCAGTTGGAGCGCAAATCAATCGCTCGTTGATTTTCTAGATCCGAAAGATTCTACCCGTACGATTGAGGGTTACCCCGCCCCTCAGCGAGCTATTTTTATCGCGCAAAATCCCTAATTTTGCATAGATTTCACTTACTCTTCACATATTCTTGACAATCATTTGTTAAATTTATAATAACGAAATATTCTTTAAGGGGAATAATGATGATTGCGGGAATGCCAGTTCAAAAATTATATAGTCGCTATGTTTATCCATTCAAGGATATCATTGAAAAGTATCAGCGCTATGGTGTTCCGTTTGAAGAATTAGTTTGTGAGGCGGAGTGTGAGCTACTAAAGGCAATTGAGTTGTTTGATCGAAGCGGAAGCACAGATTTTTTGACTTACGCATCTTGGCGGATTAAATGGAGATTGTCGCTATTTGCGGACGTCTGATGCTCTCATACTCAATGTCAAGATGGGTATAAGAGTCGCATCTCCCCAAGGACGTCCGTTCCTTTTTTCGTTGTGGACACATCATTTTCATCCTGCTAACATGTGAATAACAGACCAAACTAATATTCGATTTTTAGAGAAAGGACTTCCGCTGTGAAAATTGGCAAAAGAACGGTAAAAGTTTTTAAGATGGAGAATCGAAAAGGTTATTGCGCGCTATGCGTTAATCATGTCACAGAAGGTCTTACCAAAAATCAAGCTGTTGATCGTATGGTTAAGGCGCTTTCGCGCACAGATCGAAAGAAAAATAAAAAATAGTTGGAATTTTAATTAGAGAAATGAATACGTAGCGCCAAGCATAACGGCGTAGGAGTTCCAGCGAACTTCATTAAGTTGTGTATCTATATCAGCGCTAGATACGAAATGTGTACGATCAACTCCTTCCCTGGCTCGCCAATTTTGTATATCTCCGGAAAGGTCAACAGACCAGTGTTCGTTAGGATGATAGCTCACGCCAGTTTGGTAAACAAGTCCCATTCCGTCAGAAAAATGTTCAAAACTAATGGGGTGTTGGAATTCAGATCGTAAATTCCAGTCTGCATGCGCATAGTAATCAGCCCAATGGTATTCAAGACGGAAGAAGCCCGAGATTTTATTGCGTTGACCGCGCAATTCAAAGCCTGCCCAAGGCCCTTCCCAGGTAGCGTTGTATGTGCTACGAAGCCCTGCAAATGGGCCACTAGCTGGTATAGTTTGGAAGCCTTCGGTTGTATTAAGTTTTAATTCGTGATAAGAATATCCAGCTAATGTGGTCAGAGTTAATGTATCCGCTTGAAGATATTCAAGCATATATTTAATATCGAATAAATAGCCAATACCTGCTGATAGATCGACAAGCTCACCATCTTTAGAATTGTTGTTTGATCGAGAGAATTCAAGTGTTCTATTGTCTCCCAGAAAATCTGAATCTTGATTCTCACCGCTATAGATATCTGCGTAGGCGCCGTATCCTTCAACAATGAAACGATTAAATAAGGTTGCACCGGCTTTTGCGCGGATTTGTGAAGATTTTAAATTGTTCCATTCTAAGTCTGAAAGAATATTTGGGCTTGTTCCCGCTGTTGTTCCTGCGATTGTCCATTGATAATCATCAACACGGTGAGCAAGGCCGACTTGAATATAGCCATTTTTATGGCGCAATGTTTTTGTTGTAGTTGTTTGGCTAGGAAGAGATTTTTCAATTGTTTCTCTTTCTAGAGAATGAGGATTTCTAGACATCATGGCTTTGGTTGTATCCATGTTATGATTAAGGTGATCAAATTCTCTTACAAAGTATTCTTTTTGGAGATTTTGCAATTGCTTTTTCTTTTGAGCTTTGTTTAGTTCAGCATTGATGATTTCATCCCGCTGATCCAAGTAGATATTTGATTCATCATATGCATAAATATCTGGCAACAAAAGAGTTGAGATAGTCAATCCTCCAAAGATTATAAGCATGATTCTTTTAATCATTCTATTATTCTAGGGATTAAAAATGAATAAGACAAGAAAAAAGGGAATTTTTTGTCTTAATAAAGTGTTTATGATAGACTAATGCGTTAATTATGAAAAAGGATAAAAACATGAAAAAAATTGTCTTTGCCGTACTTTTTTTAGGGTTTATGGTTACAACAAGTTGTGCCGAGGTGCAAACCCAAGAAGTCAAATATGTTTCTAATGGTGTCACATTGAATGGTTATTTAGCGTATGATGATAATACTGGAGAAAAGCGCCCGGCTGTTTTGGTGGTTCATGAATGGTGGGGGCATAACGATTATGCACGCAAACGTGCGCGCATGTTAGCAGAGCTTGGATATGTTGCGCTTGCTGTGGATATGTATGGTGACGGGAAAACTGCTGAACATCCAGATGATGCAGGTAAATTTGCCGGAGAAGTTGGTAAGAATATGGAAGGCATTGGTAAAGATCGATTTTTGGCAGCTCTTAATATGCTCAAAATGCATCCGTTGGTTGATTCAGGGAATATAGCAGCTATTGGATATTGCTTTGGCGGAGGTACGGTTTTACATATGGCACGATTTGGAGTTGATCTCAAAGGTGTTGTTAGTTTTCACGGGAGTTTAGCAACGAAAACACCGGCGGAGTTGGGACAAGTTAAGGCTAAAGTTTTGGTGTGCCATGGTGCTGATGATCAGTTTGTTTCTCAGGAAAACATTGATGCGTTTAAAAAAGAAATGGATGATGCGGGCGTTGATTATCAATTTAAAAGTTATGAAGGCGCGGTCCACGGTTTTACTAATTCGCAAGCAGATGAATTTGCAAGTAAATTTAATTTGCTGTTGGCTTATAATGAACAAGCAGATAAGCAGTCTTGGCAAGATATGCAGGAATTTTTTAATTCGATATTTGATTAGTAACATAGAAAGGAAGTGAAATGTCTTTTTGCATTAGATCGATGTCTATCTTTTCGCTTTGTTTGATGTTGAGCATCTCACCAGTATTTGTTTCACAAAGTTTTGCGGATGATGGAGGCGACAAAGCTCTTCACGTCGGAGCTTCATTTGTCATTAGTACTTTAAGTTATAATTTTTACAAATCGCAATTCAATATGTCCGATACTAAAGCGCGTTTAGCGGCATTTGTTACCACTATCGCTATTGGGGCAGTCAAGGAGGCCACGGATGATGAATTTAGTGGTTCTGATATGGGAGCTAATGCTGGTGGGGCTGGCTTAGGAGTTTTGGTTGGTTTTGAATTTTAAGAAGGGATGTTTATGAAAAAAATAATCCTTATGTTTGGGATGGTTTTGATGTTTTGTTCAATGAGTTGGGCTCAGAATGGCTTTGAGAAAGCAACATTTGCAGGAGGATGTTTTTGGTGTATGGAAGCTCCTTTTGAATCCATTGAAGGTGTGCATGAGGTTGTTTCAGGCTACACCGGAGGAGACGAGAAGAACCCGACATACAAGCAAGTGTCAGCAGGGAAAACAAGCCATATCGAATCTGTAGAGATAGCATACGATCCTTCTAAAGTGACTTATGAAATGTTATTAGATATTTTTTGGCGCAACATTAATCCAACAACTGCTGATCGACAATTTGTTGATGTGGGTTCGCAATATCGAACGGCGATTTTTTATCATAGTGATCAGCAGAAGAAGTCCGCCATAGAATCAAAGAATAAGCTGGAGGCCAGTAATCGTTATGGCGGCAAATTGATTGTGACTGAGATTGTGCCGGCCAAAGAGTTTTATGAAGCGGAAGAATATCACCAAGATTACTACAAGAAAAGTCCATGGCAGTACAAAATTTATCGATTTAATTCAGGAAGGGATCAATATTTAAATAAAATTTGGAAAGATGATCCGCTATTTCAGAGTTTAAAGCATTAATTTAAAGTTTTCCTCGGAATCGGCTATAATATATGAAAATACAATTTCTTTACAGCATTTCGAAAGTTTGCTGCAGTTTAAAAAGTTATTTTTAGTTTAACCCACCTAAAAAGGATTTCTTATGTTCAGAGGAAGTAATGAAAAAATATTCACTTTTTGTTTGGCGGGAGTAGTGATTTTTACCATAAGCTTGTCCGCTCAAGCTGGATGGGACCCGACAAAAGAAGAGCGGAAAATAAGCGATGTCGAAGAGACTATACTTGCTTTTAAAAGGCATGATTTGGCGCTTGAAAAATTCTTCAAAGAAGCCTACGGGTATGCTGTTTTTCCAACGGTGGGCAAGGCAGGGATTGGCATCGGAGGCGCTTATGGAACAGGGTTGGTTTATGAAAAAGGTAATCTAATAGGCAGTACAACATTAAAGCAGGTTAGTTACGGACTGCAATTAGGCGGCCAGGCGTATCGAGAGGTTATCTTTTTTAAAGACCAAGCTGCGTTAGAAGATTTTACGCGAGGAAATTTTGAATTTGGAGCTACAGCCTCGGCAGTGGCATTAACCGCAGGGGCATCAGCAGATGCGGATTATGATAATGGTGTGGCTGTCTTTACAATTGCTAAGGGTGGTTTGATGTATGAGGCAACCATCGCCGGCCAGAAATTTACTTTCCGACCCGAACAAGATTAAAATTGACATAGACTGTGAATTGTCATAACATGGTCGAAATTGTTCGAAATAGCACTATAAAGAAAAGAGGGGCAAAATGAAGAAATTGACAACCTATGTTATTGCAGTGACTTTAATGCTTGCGGTTGGACTTTCCGGTTGCGCGCAGCAACCAAAATCAGCAAATTCCGGCGAAGCCATTGAGCATGCTAAAACATTAGCAACAGCAGAGGAGCAGGCGAAATTCTTAATTAGTGAAGCGAATGCGTTTATCAACAGTAAGCAATTTGATGAAGCTATCGGCGCGGCAAAATATGTATTAAGTAAGCTGGATAAGGAATCTGCTGAAGCCAAAGGAATTATTGAGCAGGCTAAAGCCAAATTAGAAGAAATGGCGCGGCAAAAGGTGGAAGAAGCTAAAGCGGCAGCAAATAAGGCGGCAGAAGACGCGAAAAATAAGTTACAAAGTTTAGGAAAATAAACTCCTGATCAAATAGAGGAAAAAATATGAGCTCATTACTTGGTTTAGTTATTTTGGTTTTGGATATAATTGCAATTCTTGACTGTCTTAAAAGTCAGAAAAGTGGTGGGAATAAGGCGCTTTGGATTATTCTTATTTTAATTCTACCGGTTGCTGGTTTGATTCTTTATTATTTAGTTGGAAAGAAGCAAGCGTAAGAACTGTTAATGTGATGGGGGATACGGTTAATGTATCCCCCAATTTTTTTGGAGGATATTGATATGGCAGAAAAAGCAGAATCAGAAATTTCCGCGGCTACTCAAAGCTTACAGGAAGTAGCGTCAGCGCAGCTCGAGACAGCTCAGAATTTATTAGATATGGTTATGGAGTTTTGCGTGAAGTATAGTTTTCAGGTTGTTGGCGGGATTATTGTTCTTGTTCTAGGGTGGATTGTCGCCGGATATATTGCTAAGTTAATCGGAAAATTTCTGATAAAGAAAAATGTTGATATTACTGTTTCCAAGTTCATCACGGGCACGGTAAAACTTTTTGTGATGTCATTTGCTGTCATTGTGGCCTTAGGAAAGTTTGGTATTGAGATAGCGCCGCTCATTGCCGGTATTTCCGTGGCTGGTTTTGGTTTGAGTTTTGCGTTGCAGGGGCCGTTATCTAATTATGCTGCTGGCGCGGCTTTAATATTTACAAAACCTTTCAAAGTTGGAGATATTATTGAAATAGGTGAAGTGGCTGGTGAAGTTGTGGATTTAAAATTACCCCGTACAGAAATTAGGACAGTTGATGGGGAGATGGTCATGATTCCCAATAAACATATCATTGGAGAGATCATTCAAAATAATTCGGAAAACAAGCGTGTTGACATTACCGTGAGCGTTAGTTATAAAGCTGATATTGACAAAGCGATTAATATTGTGAGAGATGTGATTAAAAATAATCAACATGTTGTTAAAGAATCTAAAGTTGGCATTTCAGAGTTTGCAGATTCGAGCGTGAATATTTACGCGCGTTTGTGGACCAAACAAGACTATTATTGGGATGTGTTGTTTGATGTAAATAAAAAGATTTTTGAGGCGTTTAAAAAAGAAGGAATTGAAATTCCATTCCCACAAAGAGATGTCCACCTCTTTACGGAAAAGTAGTTTTGCATTAAAAACAATATTTGAATCAATTAAAAAAGTCAGGCTAATCGCCTGACTTTTTGTTATTATATAGCTTATGCGCGTCAGAAATTTTGCTTTCTATTCTCTTTCCGTTTTTTTATTAGCAGGATGTTCTGCCATTTCCTCCAAATTTACACAACCATCTAGCGATATAGCCGCAGTTTGGATCAATCAAACAGCGGGTATAGATATCTTGGAGGCTTACAGTAATCAATCCCAATTGTATCTTAAGTACAGAGCTTTTCTTAAAGCAAGCAACCAAAGCCGTATTTTTTATGCGAAAACTTCGTGGGGCGAAGCGTCAGAAGTTGATTTGTCTAAAAATATTGTTGTTTCCCTAGAGTTTATTGATGAATCTCTTTGGCTGACAAGGCCGGAAAATCTACAGCAGGTTAAAGATTTTGACTTTAATCGTTGGAAGAAGTTTCGTACTAAATTGGCTCATGATTTGACTCCAGATCAATCCTATGAAGGTGTCGTTGTTCGCAGTGATGAAGCTGAATTATTTCTTTACTACGATAAAGACAATAATTTAACGGTTGTAGATGTAAAAGATAAACCCGCTGACGTAGCTATCACTAGAACATATTCTCAAAATGAACTGTCAGAATATACATTGAATTCTTTGAAAGAATATTTACATTCTAATGGTTACCAGGAGCAGGTGGTGCTGTTTGTGACAGATGATGAAAAATATGTTAATCCATTTATTTATGCTGACTTAAATCACAATGTTGTTATCAATCTTGCCGTTGGCACAGAAACAAAGAATGCGTACAAGGAGGGGGTTTTCAAGAAGGGCGTAAAAACGGCTGATTATTTTATTGTTGACAGTCATTTGCTGGGTTTATTAAAACGGCCGTTTTCTTCTTCTTATCGTTTATTCTCGTGGACAAAGGACGCAACATACGATGTGGTTAATCCTGATAAAATTGTCTTAATGGAGACATCGCCTATTGTCGGACTAAATCAGGGAGAAACAATGGATCTTCAGGAGTTTGAAGAATATTTAGACAAAACGGTTAAGTCAAAATTATCAACTGGGGAAATTAATTTTCTTATCGGTGGAGACGAATTTTTCCCCAGATTGATCGATTCCTTTATTAAAGCGAAAAAATCTATTGATGTTCGCATTTTTATTTTTGACAACGATGATTATGGGGTAAAAATAGCAGATGTTTTAAAAGGAAAATCGAAAGAAAACGTTGACGTTAAAGTCCTTTTAGATGGTATGGGTGTTATCATGGGGGAGGGTAAGGTAGCGGAAACGCTGCCGGCTGGATTCATTCCGCCGCCAACAATGAAACAGTATTTAGTAGAAGATTCAGAAATTCAAGTGAGAATTGGTTCCAATGCATGGTTTAAAGCAGATCATATTAAGACAATTGTCGTGGACAATGATGTTCTATATACAGGAGGAATGAATATTGGACGGGAATATCGATATAATTGGCATGATATGATGATGGAGGTGAAGGGCCCAATTATAGCCGAAATAGCCGATGATTTTAATAAAGCATGGGCGCACTCTTCTTCGTTTGGAGATATTGGGTATGTGGCTAGTGTTATAAAAAGTAAAAAACCGGATATTCAAGGGAACGGTTATCCAATACGGCTATTGTATACCAGCGCGAATAATCCACAAATTTATCGCGCCCAATTAGCGGCTATTCGTAAGGCTAAAAAATACATATACATTCATAATGCCTATTTTTCTGATAATACCGTTCTTTATGAATTAATTAAGGCGCGTCGTCGAGGAGTAGATGTTCGTGTTGTCTTACCAGTTAGTGGTAATCATGAGATTATGAATGACAGCAATGCTGTGACGGCGAATATTATGTTTAAGAATGGGATTCGCGTATTTTTTTATCCAGGAATGTCACATATTAAGGCGGCTATTTATGACGGCTGGCTTTGTACAGGTTCTGCCAATTTTGATAAATTAAGCTTAAAAGATAATTTGGAATTGAATTTAGCCACATCGCATTCAGAGACCGTGCAAGAGTTAGAAAAATTGCTATTTGAACCCGATTTTCAGAAAGCTGCTGAAATGACAGAACCTATTGAGATTGGTTTAAAAGAACGTTTCGCTGAATTTTTTGCCGGTCAATTGTAAAGTTAGTTTCAAGATGCGTGAGTAGACAATATACAGGATTGAGTTAGAATAGATATTATGGAATTTATCCGGAAAAAAGTTTTACTTATAGCATTTGTGTTTACATTGATTGGCTCAATTTCTTGGGCAGATGTACCATTTGTTATGGATTTGCATTATGATACGCAAACATCTACGTTAACGATTGACTTAGAAAGAACGTCCCGCGATGAAGTAGAGCATTTCATGCAGAAGCTGGTAGTGCGTACTAGCGATACTGTCCCCAAAGAAGAGAGCTTGATTAATCAGAACTACTTAAATGAAATAAAAAAAGTTATGTCCTTTTTTGCGCAACCAGGCGATGTGATTGCGGTGGAATTGCATTATGGCAAAGAAGGTGTTTTTAAAAAAGAAATCACCATTCCCGTACAAGAGAAAAAAATTGAGAGCAAAGTAGAAGTAAATAAATCAAGTATTCTTGTTCCTCGTGAATATTTTGCTGAACCTGAAAAGGAAAAGTTAAAAATTTCTCCAGAGGAGAATAGGCAAAAACGGTTGACTCAGATGTTACAAAGAGAGCAGGCGCGGCCATATGGACACAAAACACTGGGATATGAGTCCCAGGAAGAAGTGTACGGATACCAGGAAAAATTAGAGGGAGATTTTCATAAGGATGTTTACGGTCATGAAATTTATGGTTATGAAATAAAGAAAGAGGAGCATGGATACAGTGATCCTGGCCGCACCGATCATATTCAAGAAGGTTTTGGATATAAAGATTTTGGCTACAAAGGAAGTTCGGAAAGTTATGGTAAGACAGAGTACTAAAAGAAATAAAGACAGCGATGTTCCTAAGGTTATTACAAGACCACCAGTTATTTATGCCTTTTTCTTAATGTTGAGCTTTATCTTGCAGTATGTGTTCTATTTATATGTGGCGCGCAATTTCTGGGTAGTTAATGTTGGGGTGGCAATGATGATATCAGGAGTTGTCATTATGATGATAGCGATACGCCAGTTTAAGGCAGCAGGCACATCTTATGAAGTTAGTGTTCCGTCGAAGGTTTTGATCACAGATGGTCTTTATCAGCATTCACGTAATCCAATTTATGTCGCGTTAACACTTGTTTATTTAGGGATAGGGTTTACGCTAAACAACCTTTGGACAGTTATCTTTATTCTTCCCATTCTAATGGCTGTGCACGTTGGTGTTATATTTCCTGAAGAAGAGTATTTAAAGAAGAAATTTGGCCGCAAGTATACAAATTATTTCAAACAAACTCGGCGTTGGTTTTAAAATCATAAATTATTTCTAAAATGAACAAATTTTTACTTTTCATAGCTGTCATGGCTGTCGTCATATCTTTTTTTATGCCTTGGATTTCTGTGGACGCGCCAGCTGTGGGCAAGGTGGCAAAAATCCTTACCGGAAAGGACAAGGCGACGTTAGATACGATCAGCGCCTATCAAGTTCCTATTTTAGCTAATAGTCATGAATCCCGGTTTATGATTAGTGTTATTAAGATTTTTATGCCGGATATTACAGATGCTGATAAGAAGAGTTATTTTATATGGTTTGTTCCCATTGTCGCGATTGTCATCTTCTTTTTAAATGATACTCTAGGTAAAATAAAATTCTTTAAACTTATTTTCGGATTAGTTGGATTGAGCGTTTTTGGTTTTGGAATGTTTAAGATGGTAACGACAGATTTAGATAAATTGGTTTTAAAGGTCACAATTGCCCAAGGGCTGTGGATAACGTTATACGGATATTTAGGTATCGGCGTTATAGGAATGGTTGATTTTTTCAAAGGTAAGAAAAAATAGAAATGGCAAGTTAATCATGCTAGAAAATGCCAACCATCTTCCACAAGTCGGATTAATTCTTATGGCCGCGCTTGTGTTATGGATGTTCGGCAAAGGTTTTAAGATTATTTTTAAGATTTTCATTACTACTCTGGTATTTGGAGCGCTTCTTTGGCTTGTTCCAACTTTCCGCGAATTTCTTCAAGGTTTATTTTAAAATCTTTCAAAAAAATTATTCATTAGTATTTGCCACAACATCTTTAGTGTTACAATAGTGCGTGCAAAAGCGTCTGTTTAACTTTCCCGGTTCGGGTCTTATTTTTATTTTTTCACTGTTATTTATAACAATTGTGGTTATTAATAACTGGATTACACATCAAGCGAATCAAGTCAATAGTCATGTATCTGCCAACATTCCTACCGAGGTTCAAATTGAGACCAAGCTTCCAGCTGAAAAATTAAACAGAGTAGCCATTCGAAAGGTTCATATGGATCCTTCCCGTGAATATTTAGAGAGTATTTTCTATGTTGATGATCAGGAAGTGGCAAGTTTCAAGGAAAAATTTTCCAATGGAAAAATTTATGATATCCAAGGGGAAATTCCTAATGGGAAGGTAAGATTCTACGATTCATTTCACAATACGTATGGGGATGAGTATTACAGGATGGGAAAAAGACACGGCCTTGTAAAAAGTTATTTCCAGAACGGTGATCTCAATATAGATTCATATTATCGTCAAGGTGAACTGCTTACAAGAGTTGAGTATTATAGTGATGAGGCTGTCAGAATGGAAGAGAATTATGAGGATTCATGGGAAGACAAGGTCAATAATGAAACAGGCAGCGGAAAAGTGTATTTCCAAGATGGAACTCTAAAGTATGAATGGAGTTACGTTAATAGTGAAAAGGTTGGATATAATAAGTCATACAACCGGGATGGGAAGCTGGTCGCAGAATTGTGTTATGACCAAAGCGGCCAGCGTATTATTAAGAATGAGGTGGGGGGTCTGTAAATAATTTTGGCAAAAAGGTGAACATGGGTTATACTTTAATAAAGAGTAGCATTGACTATGACGACAAGGGCAAAACCAGGGTAACCTGGCGACGCAAAGCCATAGGGTCCTTATTTAAGGATAGCCGAGCCGCCGAATCAAATAGCAGATACTAACCTATCCCTATATTCGGGGGTGGGTTTTTTTGTTGTAAGGATTAAAGATATGATTAGATCAAAAAAAGGGTTCACATTTGTTGAGGTCTTGGTCGTTGTGGCCATATTGGCTGTGGTAGTAACCGGCTTAATCCGGCTTTTTGTCTATTGTTCAGATTCATCGGATATGGCAGGGAATAAGACATTGGCTGTGATTGCTGCTCAGACAAAGCTTGAAGAAATTCGTGATCATAATTTTGCGTCAATTGTAGCGGATTATTCTTTCGGAGGCACACCTGGAAACAGCTTTGCTTTGATCTATTCAACAGGTAATGGGAATATTTATCTTACGCAGATTGATCCAAATTTGTTAGAAGTAGAGGTTGTTGTGAGTTTTGAAAATAAACGTAGGCTAGTCATCGGTGAGGATCAGGATTTAGATGGGGTTATGGATGTGGGCGAGGATGTCAATACAAATGGAAAGCTGGATTCAGTAGTTACGCTAAGTACGTTAATTGCAAAAAGGTATTAGATATGAGAAAAAAGTTCGCAAATCCTTTATTAAACCAATCGGGAACATCATTAATTGAAATTATGATGACTGTTTTTATTTTTTCCATTGTGGCAGGAGGTATTTATTCGATTATTTTGGTTAGTGATGCGTCATGGGAGACTAATGATCGTAGTATTGAAATGCAGCAAGAGCATCGTAAAGCAGTGGAATGGATGAAAGATGAGCTTAGACAGGCTGGAACGGCTTCTATATTTAATATACCAGCTGATGGCAATTGGCATAATGATAATATTAGTTTCAAGAAAGCAGAAGGAGTCAGCGGTGGTAATGTCAATTGGGGAGCAAACGCAATTCAATTTTTACGTGGTGGTACTAACAATCAGCAGCTTTTGAGAATACAGGGCGGGAACACAAAAGTTTTAGCTAATAATATACTTGTCGTACGGTTTAAACGTTTAGCTAGTAATCCGGAATTATTAGAAGTGCGTATGGAGGCTGACGGACAAACCAGTGATGGTCAATGGGTAGGATTTGATAATAATTTTAAAGTTCAGTTGAGGAACTAAAATGTTAATTCAAAAATTTAGGTCAAATATTTTATTACGGCTGCAAAACAATAGAGGGAGTGCATTATTGGTGTGTTATTTAGCAATCGTGCTATTGCTTGGTTTAGGAGCAGCTTTTGCCTTGCGGAGTGTGAGTGAGCACCAGACAGCAGAAAGGCAGCTCAGAACCTCCAAAGCATTTTTTATTGCAGAAGCAGGTATTGAACGAGCCCTTTTTAATTTGAGAGAAGATTATATTAATGGTGGGGCAACGCCAAGCTGGTCAGATGGCGATATAAACGGAATGGCCATTGGTCCTGATACAGCAAATTATTACACAGTTCCTTTTGGAGATGCAGATATCAATGGAGGAGCATACTCGGTAGAATTCCAGAATGATGCCGGAACAGAAAATATTTGGGTTAAGTCTACAGGTGTGTTTGGAGACACAACTCAAATCATTCGTGTTTATGCACGTATGTTTAATATGTCACCATGGGACAATGCTATTTTTGCAGGAGCAGGAGCATCGGGAACTATGGTCAATGGAAATGTGGATATTCGAGGTTCGGTTCATATTTTAGGCGGCGGGTTAACTAGTTCAGATTTTGCTATTGATATGGGTGGGACAGCAGAGCTTGTTGGAAATAATTATAACGGTCTATCTGTTTCAATGTTGGCCAAAGTTCCTGCGCTCCCAACAACTATTCATAATGGAGAGACAGTAGGAACATTGAGTGCAGAACTTCGAGTAAAGAGAGGTAGAGTTGGGCTGAGTGGTTCTGCTTCAGTTGGGGAAATAGATGTAACAGGAAACACCGTTAAGGAAACAGTGGATGGTTCATTTGTCACAGATGGCTACGGTGGGAATCAGGGCACAGCTAACGCTCATTCAGATAATGGGACAAATTCAGCATATGATTTGGGAGATGCAGTTGGCTTTCCAAGTTTGTCAGATCCTTATCCAGGGTATGGTAACTATCAGGATTATTTGTATCAAAATGCGTTGGTATTATCAACAAACACTCAGCTTAATGATGTTGCTAATATTAACCCAGGTTCAAGTTTTTCATATTCGAATGCAAATGGAAGTATTTCTATGGATGGTTTAGGAAATATGACAGTGAGTGGTATTGTATATATTGACGGCGGCGCCTTAAATTTGTTGAAACAAGGCACTAATAAAACTATTACCTACACTGGGTCAGGATCAATTTTAGCTACGGGTGATGTCCAAATAGATGTGGATTTGATCACATCCGGGTCAAGCTCATATCCAAAAAATGTTATGGGAATTATGACGCCTGGGCAGATTGGGTTTAACGAGGCAGGGATTGATGTCATGGGTTTATTTTATGCAGAAGGGCAAGTACGCGTGGAAAAGCAAACAGATATTATGGGAACAATTGTTTCGAATTATTTTGATATGGGGACCAACGTTCCCG
>Ga0066640_10001333_pt1 | contig 14734 bp, 16 predicted proteins | sample CryGeyCG2114_020_2_FD_59505 | JGI IMG/M metagenome (GOLD analysis project Ga0066640, IMG submission 59505) | Groundwater microbial communities from aquifer - Crystal Geyser CG11_big_fil_rev_8/21/14_0.20 | ecosystem: Environmental > Aquatic > Deep subsurface > Groundwater | place: USA: Utah... | reverse complement strand
TATATATATTGTTGATTGCTCCTAAATTGCTTCCCGATAGAGCCTCTTTTGCTAAATCACTTGTCGGTGATGATAAGCGCCAGTTTATCGCCCAAATAGAAATAGACCGTTCTTCCGATTTTGTAGGAAAGGCTATAGAAGGTGCTAATTTGCCCAACCATTCTGAAATTACGGTAAGAATGGTTCAACGAGGTGAACATGCGTTTTTACCGCCATTTGATGAAAATATGACGATCCGCTCGCGCGATATTATAGTTGTGTCTGCAACGCGTAAGGATATAACCAAACTACTTTCACAGCAGCCAAGTAGCTTATTACAAAACACTCCCGGAGCTTCTGAAGTAGCAGACGATACCGATGCTGATACTACTATTCAGGCAGATGTAAGCCTTGCCGAGGTAATAATTACTCCTGCATCAAAATTTATCGGTCGTAACCTTGAGCAGGTCGGCTTTCACCACCACTATGATTGTGTGGTTTTAGGGATACAGCGTGAATCAAGAATAATACGTGCGCGAGTGTCTGAAATCCGCCTTGCAGCAGGTGACGTGCTATTAGTGATGGGTAAGCGTCCTGATATTATGAATTTACGTGAGAGCAAAGACTTGTTGTTGCTTGAATGGTCCGCGGAAGAAATTCATTCTGGTAATAAGGCTAAGCAGGCTGCTATAATTTTATCATGTGTAGTGGGGCTTGCCGCCTTTGATTATGTGCCGATTGCAGTTTCAGCATTTGCGGGAGCAACGGCCGTGATACTTTCAGGATGTTTGAATTTTAGGCAGGCTCGCCGCGCTATAGATAGCCAGATTGTGCTTATTGTGGCCGCGTCATTAGCCCTTGGAGCTGCTTTGCAGGCAACGGGGGGAGCCGCATATATTGCCACTAATCTGGTAAATGGAATGCATGGCGCGTCCGCGCTAGTTGTTATGTCTGCCCTTTTTATTCTTATGGTGTTTGCTACAAATGTTTTAAGCAACAATGCCAGCGCCGTGTTATTTACCCCCATTGCCGCTGAAGTTGCAATACAGATGAATGCGCCTGTCCATATGTTTGTTTTTGCTGTTATTTTTGCTTGTAACTGTTCATTCGTAACGCCGATAGGCTACCAGACTAATCTTTTGGTTATGGGTCCGGGGCATCATAAATTTTCTGATTTTATGAGAGCCGGTTTGCCGTTGGCGATTATAATGTGGATTACTTACACAATATACGCCAGTCTTAATTATGCTATATAGGTTATAATATGGAAGAAGAACCAAAGGGAGAAATGACAATAAGGACTCTTGCTATGCCGGCAGATACTAATCCTGCCGGAGATGTTTTTGGCGGTTGGATAATGTCGCAGATGGATATAGCCGGTAACCTTGTTTCAAAAAGAGTCGCTAAGGGACGTACTGTAACTATAGCAGTAGATGGAATGAATTTTCATAAGCCTGTCTTTGTGGGTGATACCGTATGTTGTTACACCGAAGTTACGAGGGTTGGAAATACTTCTATCACCATACATGTGGAAACATGGGCAACTCGGCAGTATAGTACTGAAAGGCTTAAAGTAACTGAAGGTAATTTCACATTTGTTGCGGTTGATGAGAATAGAAAACCACGTAATATAGAAAGTTAAAAGGTGTTGTTATGACTAAAGATATCAAAAGAAGGGTGTTTCTAACCGGAGCTGCTGCTGCAACTGTTGCGTCAACATTTCCTACGCCTGCAATTTCCAGGGGATTGCGTCAGTGGAAAATGGTTATGACATGGCAAAAAGTATTGCCGGGATTGGGAACTGGGGCTGTAAGACTTGCTAAAAGAATAACTGATCTTTCAGGCGGTCGTCTTGAAATTAAGCCATATGGAGGAGGTGAGCTTGTTCCGGCATTAGGTGTTTTTGATGCCGTGTCGCAAGGAACTGCTGAAATGGGACATGCGTCACCTTATTATTGGCTAAATAAAAGCAAGGCCACCGGTTTTTTCTGCGCTGTTCCGGGAGGCTTAACGGCACAAGAGCAAAATGGTTGGCTTTATTTTGGTGGCGGTAAAAAATTATGGGATGAGCTATACGCCAAGTTTGGTCTTGTTGCTTTTCCTGCGGGTAATACCGGTTGTCAGATGGGTGGATGGTTTAACAAGGAGGTAAATTCTGTTGAAGATTTGCAAGGTCTTAAAATGCGTATGCCTGGCTTAGGGGGAGAGGTTTTCACCAAGCTCGGCGGTAGTGCGCAGGTTATTCCTCCGCAGGAATTATTTACGGCCATGCAATCTGGTGTAATAGATGCGCTTGAATGGGTGGGGCCGTGGAATGATATGTCACTGGGCTTTCACAGAGTTTCTAAATATTATTACGGCCCTGCTTTTCAGGAAGGTGGGCCTACATTAGAGCTTATGATTAATAAAAAAGCTTTTGATGAGCTTCCCGAGGATTTGCAACAGATTGTTAAAGTTTGCTGTGCCGCGGAAAATGACGTTATGACGGCCGAATATCATGCGAATAATATACGTGGTTTTCAGGCATTGAAAAATCAGCATGGAGTTGATATAAGACGTTATCCTGATGATGTTATGGAGGCGTTCTTTAAAATGTCGGAACAGGTAGTAGCATCAGTTGCCGAAGAAGGTGATATTGAAAAACGTATTTTCGAGTCGTATAATACATATAGGAAATATTCTGTGGAAATGAGCCCGTTTTCTGAAATGGCTTTCATGCAGGCGAGATTATAAAATATGAAACAACCGTTAAAATCAATAACTGAGCTTGGCCCTCTAGCCGTATTTTTTATTACATATAAAATATACGGTATAATATACGCAACAGCCGCCTTGGTTGCTACAACCGCTATTACTACGTTGGTTGCATATTATGTTATTCGTAAAGTGCCCCTTATGCCGCTTATAACAGTTTTAGTTGTAAGCTTCTTTGGAATTCTTACCATTGCAAGCGGTGATGAAATATTTATCAAACTAAAGCCTACTATCATAAATGTAATTTTTGCAGCCATTTTATTTGTCGGATATGTAAAAAACAAAGGTTTGTTAAAATATTTGTTTGATGGCGCCATGCATATGAGCGACCATGCGTGGAAAGTTTTTTCGTTAAGATGGGCTATGTTCTTTATTATTATGGCTTGTGCCAATGAATTTGTCTGGCGGAATTTTTCTACTGATCTATGGGTTGATTTTAAAGTATTCGGTATTTTAGGAATTACATTTATATTCTTACTTACTCAATTGCCGTTTATCCAGAAAAATATAATAGAAGATGATAAAGTGTAATGCTAAGTAATGATAGTTAATATTAGATTAACGTTTACCACCCGACAGAATTCGTCATCGTCTGAATTATGAAATAATTCTAGGGCGATCCATGGTTTTTAAATTATGTCGGGTGGTAAGATGTTAACGTTTTTTTAACTATATATTGATAATATACAAGACATTATAAATGATAATTAGGCTATGTTTTGCTGATGTCAGGAAATTTATCGAATGAAGATATACAAAAGCTTCTCGAGAGTCCTTTGGAGCGCCGTCGGGACGTTACCAATAAGATTGCCCGATTCTATGATACCGGTGGTTTTACAGATAAACAAAAAGCAATTGCTGAAGAGATTTTCCGCGCATTATTGAAAGATACTGAGGTTGAGATAAGAAGAACTCTTGCCGAGGCTATTAAAACATCTGATCAAATCCCACAGGATGTAGTTGTGGCTCTTGCTAAAGATGTTAGTGAAGTGTCAATTCCTGTTCTGGAGTTTTCAGAAGTCTTATCAGACGAAGATATTATAGATATAATAAAAAGCACAACTGATGAATCAAAGCATATTAGTGTTTCAAAAAGGAAATTAGTATCAGAGGGGATATCAGACGCGCTTATTGATACCGGAAATGAAAATGTTGTAGATAATTTGTTGAGTAATATTAATGCAAATGTTTCTGAAAAAGGTATAGGCAGGATTATTGATACTTTTTCCGATAAAGAAAAACTTATTGAAGCGGTTGTTAGTAGAGAAAAACTTCCTGTTCATATAATTGAGCATGTCACCAAGACGGTATCGAAGGAGCTGATATCAAGGCTTGAAGCAAAGCATGGAATTTCAATAGAAAAAATTGGTGATGCTGTAAGTAAGGGCGGTGAAGTTGCCGCAATGAAAGTTATTGGTTTGCAAACTACCGAGCAGGATTATTATAATTTCTGCAAAGTAATGAAGCAAATGCAGATAGATGAAAACCTTATGCCTATATCGGCGCTGTGCATCGGTAACCTAAATATGTTCGAGATATGTGTGGCCAGAAAATTGAAAGTTCCCGTTCTGAATATCCGTACGGTTCTTTCAGATGAAAGTAATAAAGGATTTAAGGTTCTATATGAGCGGGCTAAATTACCAACTAGCTTGTATAATCCATCTGCGTTGCTTATTGATGTATTAAGAGAGTTGCAGGATGAGCTTAATAATCAAGGGATGGAGCTATCAAAACAAAATGCAAATAGAATAATAACAAATCTTATGCTAAGAGCCGAAGAGCAAGGTTATGTTGAAAATCTTGATTATATAATAACTCTTATACGCCATCATGCCGGACTTGATAAAGGTGAATAAAAAAAGGTGACCGTTTGGCCACCCTTTCTTAAAAAATATTCTCGTTAAAAATTACTCAACAATTTCTCTTCCGGCAAAGAAGAAAGAAATCTCACGAGCCGCTGATTCAGCGCTATCAGAACCGTGCACTGAGTTTTCACCAACGCTGTTAGCAAATTCTTTGCGGATAGTTCCTTCTGCGGCATTTTCAGGGTTGGTAGCGCCCATAACTTCACGATATTTAGCAATAGCATTCTCGCCTTGCAAAACTTGAACCATAACGGGAGCTGACACCATGAATTCCACAAGTTCACCGAAGAAAGGGCGCTCGCTGTGTTCAGCATAAAATATTGAAGCTTCACGACGGCTCAAGAAAAGTTTCTTCTGCGCAACGATAGTAAGGCCTGCATCTTCAATTTTAGCGTTGATTTTACCGGTGATATTACGTTTTGTAGCATCAGGTTTAATAATAGATAATGTGCGTTCTATAGCCATTTAAAAAATCCTTCGTTTAATTAGTGTGTAAAAAAGTCAACACCCTTATAGAAAGATTCTCAAAAAATGCAAGAGATTAGTTTGTTTGCGTGTTAGCGCAATAGCTATATACCGTCGAATATAGCGCTGATAAGAGGCAGGTTGGCTTCTGGCATATCATAATTTACCAGGTCGCGTTTATTTATCCATTTTAGCTCTTGCCCGTCTAATCCTTGGGCTATGCCGTTCCATTTGCGGCATACAAATACAAACATTATAAGGTGGAATTTTTCATATCTGTGTGAAAGGAATGTAAGCGGTAGGAAGCATCCCGGTGATGTTTGGATTCCAAGCTCTTCTTTTAATTCCCGTGCAAGGCATATTTCAGGCACTTCGTCTTTTTCCATTTTTCCACCCGGGAACTCCCAAAGATTAGCCATATCCTTGCCTTTTGGGCGGCGTGCTATTAGAATTTTTCCGGCCTCGTCAACTAAAACGCCTGCTGCTATATATTTAAACGGCATTTTAACCAGTAATTCAGGATATTCCCTTGATGGATCACAGCCTTGGTGCATTTATGTCCTGTCGTTATTATGTGATTCATAATAAGAGCGTAAAACTGCGTTCATTAGGGACTGATACCCTTTTCCCTAATTTTTAAACCATGACAACATATCCTCATCAACCCTTAGCGAGATTGCTTTTTTGTGTTTTGGCAATACAATTTTGGCATTATTCCAGAATCTTTCATCTAATTCGGGAATGTCAGATGTATCAATATCCTCGTCTCTCATTTCATGAAACTTTTTCCACTGAGCTTTGCTCATTGAGTCTTTCCACGAATCGTTTATATGCTTGTCGCTCATTTTCTCTGGCCCTCCTTGCAGAAATTATACGTTTTCGTTCACTCCTGTCTGTATAGACAACTACAATTTCTTTAGTTTCAAGTATTCCTATCGCTAATATTCGATCCTCTCCGTGCTCTCCTCTGCTTGGAGATTCAAGTGTTATATTGCCGAATATATGTATTGCTGCTTCAAAACTAATATTGTGTTTTTGTTTATTTAACTCGTTTTTATTATAATCCCATTCGAAATCGTTGTTAAAAAACATGAAGAACCTCTTTTGTTAATATTCCTATCTCTTGTATAACAAAAGAGACTCTCTCCGCCCCACACCCCAAGTATACACAAGTGTATATACAAATGCAAGTTAGAACAAGCTCTCCTGCTCAGTGTTGACTCTTCTTGATTTTTTGACAGGCTTTTTGCCTTCTGTTATAGCCTTTTTTACCCCATCGTGGAACTCAAGTTCGAGTGCCACGCCATCGCTAAGTGAGGCTGCGGAAGTTACTATATTCTTATTATTCCTAACGAGCACAAACCCTCTTTCGAGTACGCGCTTATAGTGGTAGCTTTCCATTAATTTAGCTAAAAAAGCAAGCTGCTGTTCTTTTTCTTTGATTATTTTTGGAAAAATATTTGCAAGGCGTAAGTTTAAATTATCAAAACGCTGAATTTTTTCATCTAAGATTTGCGACGGTTTGGGTATGCCACGTGCCAGACCTTTTAAATACTCACTTTTACTATCTATATTTCTAAATATGGCTGTTTTTAGCCTGCGTGAAAGATCATCTATCCAAAGCGATATTTCCTCTTTAACGGGAACGGCTTTCTCGGCTGCTGCCGTAGGGGTGGGGGCGCGTAAATCTGCCGCGTAATCTATGAGTGTTGTGTCGGTTTCATGCCCTACGGCTGAGATGATCGGAATATTAGATGCTGCCGCTGCCCTTACTACAATCTCTTCATTAAAAGGCCATAAGTCTTCTAAAGAGCCGCCACCACGGGCAACTATCAGAGTGTCGGGACGTGGGATTTTTCCATCGGGTGATAATTTATTAAAGCTGTTTATGGCATTTGCTATTTGCTCTGCGGCTTTATCTCCCTGCACTAGCACAGGCCATACTAGTACACGCACTCCGAAACGCTCCTCTATCCTATGCAATATATCTCGGATTACGGCACCTGTAGGAGATGTTACAACGCCTATGGTTTTGGGCATAAACGGTATCGGCTTTTTATTAGCCTCATCAAATAACCCTTCGGCTGCTAGCATTTTTTTGCGCTTTTCCAGCAACTCCATCAAAGCGCCTGCCCCTGCAATTTCCATGTTATCAATTATCATCTGATATTTGGATTGCCCGGGATAAGTTGTTATACGCCCGGTGCAGACAACTTCCATTCCATCCTCAGGTTTAAAGGCAAATTTTGAAGATGTTCCTTTCCAGCAAACTGCTGCTAAAACTGCTCCTTCATCTTTTACGCTAAGGTATAAATGCCCTGAAGGTGCGCGCTTAAAGCCTGATATTTCTCCCTTAATACGTACATAAGGATAAGCATCTTCAACGGTGCGCTTAAGCAGAGCAGAAATTTGGCTTACGGAAAATTCAGGTAAATTACTGCTTGTTGTCTCTGTATGCATATCAATGGCTTGTGTTATTGGAGTTTTTGGTTTAGTTATAGCGGCAAAATGGAAGAGTTTAAAGAGAGAAAGAGTAAAAGTTTTTATTGGTGTCATCCTGCGGCTTGACCGCAGGATCCCCACTTATCCTTAAATGGATACTTCGATCAAGTCGAAGGGTGACGATAAGTTCTATTTCTCCCTCTCTTTCACTATTTTTAGAAAAGGAAAAAACATGAACATTCTGGTAATAGGCTCAGGCGGTAGGGAGCATGCACTTATATGGGCACTTAATAAATCACCTAAATGCGATAAAATATATGCAATGCCGGGAAATGGCGGTATCGGAGATGTTGCTCAGAATGTTAATGTTGATGTTACAAAACATGAAGATGTTATAGAATTTTGCAAAGAAAATGATATCGGTCTTGTGGTGATTGGCCCTGAGGCTCCTTTGGTAGACGGCCTTACCGATTCGCTTGAAGCTTCAGGAATATTAACATTCGGGCCAAGCAAACTTGCAGCGCAGTTAGAAGGATCTAAGGATTTTACCAAGAAGTTATGCGATAAATATAATATTCCGACGGCTGCATATGAAACTTTTACAGATGCTGATAAGGCCAAAGAATATATTAAAAAACAGGGCGCTCCAATTGTTGTAAAGGCTGATGGTCTTGCTGCCGGAAAAGGCGTTATAATAGCTGAAACGGAAGCTGAGGCAATTGCTGCAATTGATGATATTCTTGTGAATAAAGAATTCGGAGATGCGGGAAGTTCTGTTGTTATCGAAGAATTATTAATCGGTGAAGAAATAAGTGTTTTTGCACTGGTAGACGGCAATACTGCATTGTATTTTGGTTCCGCTCAAGATCATAAAAGGGTAGGTGAGGGTGATACTGGTTTAAATACTGGCGGTATGGGGACATATTCTCCCGCACCTGTTATGACAGCATCACTTGAAGAACAAATTATGCGTGAGTCTATCATTCCTTCAGTAAAAGGCATGAAAAATGACGGTATTCCGTATAAAGGCATACTATTCGCTGGTTTCATGGTTACCGATAAAGGGCCTATACTGCTTGAGTTTAATGTGCGTTTTGGTGACCCTGAAACACAAAGCCTGATGGCAAGGCTGGATTCTGATCTTGTTGATCTTATGCAAGCATGTGCTAAGGGTGATATAAAGGGCAAGCAAGTGCGCTTAAAAGATAAGGCTGCATTATGTGTTGTAATGGCGGCAAATGGTTATCCCGGGGCTTATGAGAAAGGTTCCATAATAAATGGTATTGAAGATGCCGAGAAAAATAGCGATGTGATGGTTTTTCATGCCGGTACTAAAAAAGATGATAGCGGCAATATTATAGCAAATGGCGGTCGCGTCCTTGGTGTTACGGCTATAGGAGATTCCGTATTAGAAGCGAAGGAAAAAGCTTACCAGGCGGTAGATAAAATAAAATGGCCTGAAGGTTTTTGTCGTCGTGATATTGGCTGGCGTGCTGTTTCTTAGCTAGACTATTTGCATAATTTACGGCAAAATAAGCTGCTATGCTTTCTGAAATTATACAATACACAACAACACCGTGCGAAACCTATGCTCGCAAAATGGGCTATCTGGGAGAGGCTATAGCTACAGCCGCGCGTTATAGACGCTGTAAAGATCAATGGAGTACGCATCTTAATAACACAAAATCACAAATAACAGCATCTATCAGCACATTATATAAAAGGCGAAAAGCGCTTATAATAGGTGTTGGAGATTTTAACGACATACCGGTAGAGGTTCTTGCAAAAAAATTTAAGCAAGTTATTTGTGTTGATATTGTTTTTTCAAATAAGGCGAAAAGAATAATAAAAAAATATAATTTTATAGCTCACCAACTAGATATAACGGCCATTGCCGAGCAGGTTTTTCACAGACCGGAGGTTATACCAATATCCGATCCGTTATTTTTCTTAGAAGATAATGAGATGGATTTTGTTATATCATGTAATATATTGTCACAATTACCGTATATTCCGGTTAAATTCTTATGTAATAATTCGTATTATTCAGACGAAAATATGGATGATTTTTCGCGTCAGATTATTCAAAGCCATGTCGATTATTTAAAATCTTTTCCTGCGCGTAGTTTGCTAATATGCGATACGTCTGTGGATGTTTATAATGAAGATGCAAGCCTTATAGAAAGCTATGATCCGCTATATGGCGTGACACTGCCGAGCCCTCCTTTGGTCAAATGGAGGTGGAATATTGCCCCTATAGGAGAATATAGGAGCAACCGTAGTGTTGAGCATGAGGTCGGAGTTTTTGTAATTTAACCCAAACCGCGTGCCTTTTCCTATTTAGGCAGTCTTCTTGTAATTAACCACTGCTGGAGAATAGATAATATATTATTCCATGCCCAGTATATAACAAGTCCGGCAGGGAACGTTGCAAATACGAAAACAAATATGTAAGGCAGCATTTTCATCACTTTTGCCTGCACCGGATCTGCAGGCTGAGGGTTCATTTTTTGCTGCAATATCATAGTTAAGCACATAATAACCGGCCAAGCTCCAATCATAAGCATAGAAGGCGGATCCCAAGGTATTAGGCCGAACAGGTTAAATATACTTGTAGGATCTTTTGCGGAAAGATCATTTATCCATCCATAGAAAGGCGCGTGGCGCATCTCTATAGTTACAAACAATACTTTATATAGCGCGAAGAAAATAGGGATTTGTATTAAGATAGGCAGACATCCGGCCATGGGATTGACCTTTTCTTCCTTGTAAAGCTCCATCATCGCCTTATTCATGGCCATTTTATCGTCTTTATAACGCTCTTTAAGCTCCATTATTTGGGGCTGAAGGCGTTTTAGGTGGTGCATGCTAACATATGATTTGTTCGCAAGAGGAAAGAGGAGTATCTTCAAAATGACAGTAAGCAGTAATATTGCAAGGCCAAAGTTACCGAGGAGATTGTGGAATACTTCCAATAATTGAAATATCGGCTTTGTAATAAAATATAAATACCCGAAGTCTACGGCACGATCAAATAAAGGTATGCCTAGTTTTTCGCCGTATTTATCAAGCTGGCTTACTTTTTTAGCCCCGGCAAAGAAATTACTTGTAACTACAATTTTATCTCCTTGTGCTATATCACGTTTTTGTCCTGCATAGTCAACCTGGTATCTCTCTTTTCCATCACGTGTAAAGTATGTGAAGTTAGTGTCAAAGCTATTTTTGTCGTCAGGAACAAAAGCCGTTAGCCAGTATTTATCTGTAAGGCCTATCCATCCGGAAGCATTCTTATAAGATTGTTTTTTATCATCTTTTAAGTCTGCGTATGTTTCTTCTATAAGTACGTCATCCAGAACGCCAAGCGCCCCTTCGTGTAAAATATAAAAAGTTTCTTTGTCGGATTTTCTTGTGCGGTTTAATAGTCCGTATGGAATAACAGATTCGCTATTTTGTCCATAATTTTCCACTGATTTTGTGATGGTGAACATGTAGTTATCATCAATGGCCATTTCAATTATGAACTTTAAACCTGCATTATTATCCCATGTCAGAGTTACGGGTTTATCTTTTGTAAGTTCATCATCTTCCGAATACCACACGCTTTGTGAATTTGGCACTATCGTATCATTGCCGGCAGCAAGCCATCCTGATTCAGCGAAATATACATTTTCATTGCCACTTGGTGAAAGTAGCACTACCTCGGGAGCGTCATCAGTGTTATCGACCTTATAGTTTGCAAGTGTAAGGTCATCAATGCGAGCGCCTTGTGTTGATATGGAACCGTGTAATTTATCATTGTTGATCTTTATGCGTTTTGCTTCTATCTCAACTATTTTTGTGTTTTGTTCGATCGGGTTTTCTAAAGTAGATAAGGCGTTCTTATCAGAAGCCATAGGGGATTTTACCGTCTCCTCGAGAGCTTTTTTTTGCAAAGATTCAATGCGTTTTGCTTCTTGTAATTTCGGGGTAATGTAAAAAAACTGCCATCCAAAGAGGACTACTATTGAAAGTATGACGGCCAGTACCATATTTTTTGAATCTTGCATATTACCCTTCTTCTTTGTTATTTCTAAGGGGAGGGACGGGATCAAGTCCGTGTTTTCCCCACGGGTGACAACTTATTATTCTGCGTGTTGCCAAAATTATTCCACGTCTTATACCATGGATACGTATAGCTTCAAGTGCATAATCGGAGCAAGTGGGTAAATATCTGCATCTTGGTCCAATAAATGGTGAAATAAATATCTGATAGAAGCGGATTATTGCTGTTAATATGTATGACATGGCAACTTATATAGCGAAATTATTCTGTAATATCAAGAATTGTACGGGCAGCTTTTTCGCTAGGTTTTTCTTTATCACCAAGCCCTAGTTGCTGTAATATTTCCATACTATGCCTTGTTTGTTTTTTTGCAGCATCTTTATTATTTATAAGCTCAAGTAATCTTGCAGATAAAGAAACATAGTTGCACTGGTTTTGTAATAGTTCGGGAATTATTTCACGATTTGCTATAATATTAATTAAATTGGCAAAACGTATTTTCACCATAGATTTTATAATAAGGTGCGATATAAAACCCACCTTATAGGCAACGACCATAGGGCATTTAGCCATTGCAACTTCTAACGTTCCGGTTCCTGACTTGACCAGCGCTACATTTGCCGCATAAAATGCATTGAACTTTTCATCATTAGTTTCGGTTATTATATATTCAATATTTTTTCCCCGCATTTCATTTTCGATAAGTTCTTTTAAATGAGATACGACCGGAAAAACTACACGCAGGTTCGGAAGCGATTTTTGTAGCATTAAAATAGTTTCGACAAACGGTTTCATATGCTTTTTAACTTCTGTTATGCGGCTGCCGGGCATAACACACATTATTTTATGATCCGGGGTCATCATGTGTTTTTTTCTAAAATCGGTGTTTTCCGGGAGATTGGTCTCGGTTATAGGGTGGCCTATATATGTGCAAGGTAGACCGACTTTTTTAAAATAGGGTGGTTCAAAAGGAAGTATAACCAAAAGATGGTCGAATAGTTTAGCAAATTTACTTGCGCGTTTTGGCTTATATGCCCAGACGGTTGGTGCTACATAATGCACAAGCTTTATTCCCTTGCCCTTTAGCTTCTTGGCCACTCGGCAGCAAAAACCGGGTGAGTCGATTGTCACAACCACATCGGGCTCAACCTTTAAAATATGTTCAACCGTTTTATTAATGAACCCTAAAACTTTGGGTATGTGAGGAATAATTTCCCAAAATCCCATAATAGAAATTTCCGACATGTCAAAAAGGCTTCGCAGGCCTTTTTTTTCCATGTTCTTGCCGCCAACTCCGTATATTTCAACGTCACCGTTTGTTATTTTCGTGAGTGACTCGATAAGACCGGCTCCGTAAATATCTCCGGAGGATTCGCCCGCGATTATGTATATTTTGCGTTTTTTGGCCATATTGGCACTTAGGATAATATATTTATGAGCAGGAGTCTATAGTAGTGTTATAGACTCGGCGGTACTGACCTTTGTGTGTTCTTGGTATAAGGGGAAGCTCCGTAAATTGTATAGCAAATAGCACTTATAAGTCCTTGAGGAAGATGCCCTGCTTTGCTATTCATTCCGACTCTTATATTTTCAGAAGATGACAGAACTATAGCAGTATCCAGTCTTTCCGGATTAAGTAGCCATTGTAGATATTTTATACCTTCTTGGCTTGTTTCTTGAGGTTGATATTTGCAAGCTATACCAAAAGGTGTACACCCATTATTATCTGTGGCGTGATAATTAGCCCCTTTTATAAGCAAAAGTTTGCATAAGTATGTATACGTGTTACGTGTTGACACTGAATAGTATTTATCCGCTGCCAAGTGAAGTGCGGTTTCGCCTTTGTTATTTTTTTTATTAATATCAGCACCTTTTTCAATTAATAAATTACATATTTCTTTATTACCTTTCTTTACCGCCAGATGAAGTGCGGTTTCGCCTTCTTTGGTTTTTTCATTAATATCAGCGCCTTGCTCAATTAATAAAAGGCATACTGCCGCATGGCCTTTCCTTACTGCAAGGTGAAGTAGCGCGTCACCTTCTTTGTAGCCCTCCATGATTGACAGGTGAGGTAGTGTTTCACCTGTTTTTGTTTTTTCATTAATATCAGCACCTTGCCCAATTAATAAACGGCATACTGCCGCATGGCCTCTCCTTACTGCAAGATGAAGAAGAGTGCGACCATTAGCATCTATTTCATTAATTTCATTGGGGGGAAGGTTGGTAATTAATCCTTTACATTTTTCGATATCTATCTCTGCTCCCATTAATTTTTGGACAAGCGTATTATAATCATTTGATCGAGTCATATTAAAGCATCTTTTTTTAAATTATGTAAAGTTTACTATATATGAAATTTGCATTTTATCAACCTTCTGAAACAAATCGCCATAATTTATCTTGTCCCCGACTTATACCTATGCGTGGTGTGGTATCAAAATCGGGTTTTAAGTTTGTATTATTTACATAGAAAAAATCTGAATTTATGAGGTCAATATTGTTATGCTCACGTGTTATTCCCAATTCTTTGCAAAGTTTGCCCGGACCGTTTGTTTTTTTAATTGGCAGGGAGGGGGAGTGTATGCCGCGTATCAATACGGCAGCCGGAAATTCCTCTTCTTCGGTGACAAAATTTAAGCAATGATACATGCCGTATATAAGATAAACATATGAATATCCGGCATCTCCGAACATTACCGCCGTTCGGGGGGTCTTGCCCCTTGCTGCATGGCAGGCAGGATCATCTTTGCCTATATAGGCTTCTGTTTCTGTTATGATTCCTGTTTTTCCTTGAAAGTAAATCTCTTTACCAAGCAATTCTTTTGCGACATCAAGAGTCGGGCGATTAAAGAATGAGCGAGGGAGCCTAGAACTCATAACCCACACCTAATGTTGTTAGCATATCAGTGTGTTGTGTATTAGCCGGCACATCATCAATATGTTGTATGTTATAATTTAACTTAAGATATAGTGAATCTATTATATTAGTTTTTATTGCGCTGTCAGAAATTGTTATAACCGCTTCAGAGCCAAATGATGAGCTTATATCTTGAGTGAAGGTTATTTTATCGGTTATTTTCCAATCACCTTTTAGCGCGACTTTGCCAAGCAGGGAGTTTTCCTTGGTGTTATCTGTAAGGCTGCTCTGGCGATCACCTGCACTTATTTCCGAGGCCAGATTATACTG
>Ga0066640_10001328_pt1 | contig 14742 bp, 12 predicted proteins | sample CryGeyCG2114_020_2_FD_59505 | JGI IMG/M metagenome (GOLD analysis project Ga0066640, IMG submission 59505) | Groundwater microbial communities from aquifer - Crystal Geyser CG11_big_fil_rev_8/21/14_0.20 | ecosystem: Environmental > Aquatic > Deep subsurface > Groundwater | place: USA: Utah... | reverse complement strand
TGAAAATCTTATTAATTAACCCGCCCATGTGCGTTGACCAGACCCCCAAGATAGTCCCGTTTGGGATCGCCTATGTAGCCCAGGAATTAAAAAGTAATAACTTTAAAGTAGAGACCCTTGATATAGACGGGTACCGTTATTCCAAGGACGAGGTAAGCAGTTTTATTAAAAAAAGCGATCCGGACGTAATCGGGATAGGAGGCCTGGCGACTATTTACCCGTACCTTGACTGGCTTATACCAGAAATAAAAAAAACCAAACCGGGGATCCCAGTAATATTGGGCGGTGCCATAGCTTCTTCTTTGAAAGAAAAATGTTTTGAACGTTTTGATATTGATTTTGAAGTCATCGGAGAGGGAGAAGTCACGATAGTAAAATTATTAAACGAAATAGCCCAGAAAAGGAATTTCGCTTCGGTTGAAGGCATAGCCTATCGCGATAAAGGCAAAATAGTCTTTACCAAGAGCAGGCAATTAATAGAATCCCTGGGCAGGGTCCCAATCATAGATTATTCCCCTTTCCCTTTTGAGAAACTTTTAAAAAACAGCCAGGGAATTTTACAAATTCATTGCCAAAGGGGATGCCCCGGGAAATGCACTTTTTGTTTTAATTGTTTTCGCGTAATCAGCAATGCGGTCCGCTACCGGCCGGTCAATAACGTTATTGATGAGATTCAACTATTTGATCATAAATATAACGTTAAGTTGTTCAATCTAACCGGTGAATGCATTACGTTCAACAAAAAGTGGATTATAGATTTTAGCAAAGAAATTTTAAGAAGGAGATTAAAAATAAAATATAAAGTTAATTCCAGGGTTGATACGCTTGATGCGGAAAGGCTAAAATGGCTGGGCAAAAGCGGATGTTCTTATTTATCCTTGGGAATCGAAACCGGCAGCCAAAAGATATTAAATATTATCCAAAAAGGCGCTACTGTCGAACAGGGAAAACGGGCAATCCGGCTGGCAAAGAAATATATACCTCGGGTAGAATTTAGTATAATATTCGGTTACGCGGGAGAAAATGAAGATACCATAAAGGAGACGGTAGAATTTGTTAAAGAAATGAAAACCCGGGTGGATACATTTTATTACGCGACGGCTTTCCCGGGAACAGAATTATATAAAATGGCGTTAACAAAAGGTCGGATAAAAGATGAAGAGAAATATCTAATGGGGATAGACAGAAGTTCAGTTATTAATTTATCCCGTTATATAAATTTAACCGATTTAGAGGACGATAAATTCAGGATCCTAATAAAATCCTCTATCAGTGAAATCAACCGTTATTTTTTCATTAGAGAATTAATCACACTTCGTTTATTCAGGCCTATTTTGTTCAAAAGGTTATTTTTATATTATTTGGAACATGGCGCCAGAAAATCCGTGGTCAAGATCCTGGAAGGAATCGGTATTAAGAAATGAAAAAAAATAACGCTTTTTCCGTTGTGATCGCTGTAAAAAATGAGGCAGGCAATATCCAGGATTGCCTGGAAACTGTCAAATGGGCCGGAGAAATAATCATTATAGATAATAACAGCACGGATAATACTCTTGATTTGGCCAGGGCGTATACCGATAAGATCTATTCTTGCGATGGAGGGCCGTACGGATTTGTTCCTTACCTTCAAAATGCCGGCATAGAAAAAGCAACCGGGGAATGGATATTGGTCTTAGATGCCGATGAAAGGGTTCCCGAAGAAACAAAAAAAGAAATTCTCGAAAAAATCAACCGATCCGGATATGACGGCTATATGCTAAAACATCAAACCCATATGTCCGGGATAGCGCTTAAGTCACCATACTGGACATTTGAAATAATGAAACTGTTCAGAAAAGAAAAGGGGGTATTCGATTGTAACCGGACTCACGCCCCGATTGTCATTTCAGGTAAAATAGGTAAAATTAACTCGCCCCTGCTGCATCTTTCTATGCCTGATTTACAAACCTATATCAGAAAGATCAACCTTTATTCTAGTCAAGACGCAAAATATATTTTTGAGCATAAAAGAGGAGGATTATTGAACCGAAAAATTAAAAAAATAAATTTTTATAATCTATTTTTTGAGCCAGCCCTGCTATTCGTTTATGTCTATGTCCTTAAGGGTTCTTTTAAAGATGGGAGGCGCGGTTTAATTCTTTCGGCTATGATGATGTTTTATCTCTTCTTGGAGAGGGCAAAGGTCTGGGAATTAACAATCGGAGCGAATAAAATTGGAAAATCAAATAAGGGAGCCGGCCCTGAATAATAAAACAGTGAAAACGGCATTAATCTCGTTCCTGGAAAATAATATAAGCATCAGGGCGCTTTCCGCGTACCTCAAACAAAACGGTTTTGATGCTATCTGTATATTTTGTTCAAATCGTTTGGGCGAAAACGATTTTAACGCTCTAGAAAATATTCTAAAAAAAGAAAAGATCTCTTTGGTTGGAGTCACTTTAGCCACTGATGACTTTCAGCCGGCTGCCATCATCACGGGCCAAATCAAAAAAAGATTGAATATCCCCGTAATCTGGGGCGGCCCGCATGCTGATATATCTCCGCAGGAATGTTTATCTTACGCGGATATGGTATGTACGGGCGAAGGAGAGGATGCTTTATTGGAGCTGGCAAGAAGAATGTCAACGGAGAAAAACCTAAATACAACAATACCTAATATCTGGTTTAAATCCGATAATAAAGTAATAACCAATGAAATCCGCCCATTAGAAGAAAATCTGGATAGGCTCCCCTTTCCGGATACAGATTTTGAAACTCAGTATACTTTGCAAAGAGGGAGGATTGAAAAATTGGAGGGAAAACTTACTAACGGGATCTATAGCATCATGACTTCCCGGGGCTGCCCTTATGCTTGCGACTACTGCTACAACAGTTACCGGAAAAAACAGTTCACAGGCAAAGGCAGATACCTGCGGATGAGAAGCGTTAAACATGTTATCGCTGAACTTGCGCTGGCAAAATCTAAATTCAAAGAGATCAAAAAAATCCACTTTCTTGACGATAGTTTTCTAATCCGCAGCCGTAGCGATCTGGAAATATTTAAAGAGGAATATAAAAAGAAGATTGATCTGCCCTTTTTCGTTCTAAGCGAAGCCATTTCTTTTGACAAAAATAAGGTCCAGCTCCTCAAAGACAGCGGGTTATCAATGATGCAGGTCGGCCTGCAAACCGGCAGCGAACGCGTAAACCGGGAGATCTATAACCGGCCCGTGCTGAATAAGGATATCACCGAGTTAGCCGATATCATAAAACAAAAAAAGATAAAGGTAGTATTTGATATTATTTTTAATAACCCTTACGAGAAAGAAAGCGACATAGCCGAAACGATAAAATTATTATTGCGGCTCCCGAAACCTTTTAGCCTGCAGGGGTATAACCTTATCTTTTATCCCGGGACAGAACTTACAAAACGGGCCATAGAAGATGGCTATATTTCTTTACGATCCGATAAAGACGGTTTTACGGGGATACAGGATGAATCAAACTCTCCGTTATTACACGGCAGCAAGGCCGCTGTAAGCAACAAATTCTATAAGGTAAACTATGGCATTAAACAAAATGAGTACCTTAATTCATTAATCATCCTCATTTCTTTTATGTATGTACCAAATGCCTTAGCGAGATTCTTCCTAAAAAAAGAAACTTACTTTAAAAAAATACTTCTGAGGCTGATTATTAACCAATGTTTTATTATGAAAAAGGTCATTAAATTTAGCTTGTCGCCATCTAAAAAATCTATCTAATGAAAAATAAAATTAAGAAATATTTCGGTTATGCGGTTAAATCAAATCGCCCCTCATTAAACGAAAAATTTAACCGGCTATCAATATTAAATAAGGCCATTAAAAAATTCCTGCTCTGGAACATTGATACCGCTATGCGCTATTACCCTGTAATCAAGTACATAGAAAGTACCGGAAAAAATAACCTTAAAATATTAGACGCGGGTTCTGGCTCTCTCGGACTGTCGCTTTATTATCCCCGGCGCTCGGTAAACCTGGACATCAATTTCTCCGGCCCGAAGCTTCCTCATTCATTTAAGGTGAGCGGTTCAATACTAAACATCCCTTTTCGCAAAGGCGCCTTTGATTTGGTGGCCTGCATTGATACCTTAGAACACCTACCAAGTAATCAAAGGAAGAAAGCGCTGCAAGAAATAATTAATGCCAGCAGGGATGGCGTAATCATATCCTTCCCCTGCGGAAGAAGCGCGGAAAAATCCGACCTCCAATATAATCAAATAATCAAAAATAGAACAGGCAAAGACCATCCTTTCCTATTGGAACATTTTAAATACCAGCTCCCGGACGACGAAATGATCAAAAATGAGCTAAAGGCAATCCTGGACAAAGACGGGCTCAAATATACCATAAAAAAGCACGGGAATTACGGCATCGGGCTGCTGTCCTTCTTTAGAAAACATATGCACGAAGGGAATATAATGTTTTATTTTATAACAAACAAAATTTTATTTTTTCTTTTCCCTTTTTTACGTCTTATCAGAAGCCAAAGGTTTTATCGGACGGTCCTAATAATAGAAAGAACCAGAGAAAGCTAAAACACCATGCCTTTAATTGATATCTCAATAGTAATCGTAAATTTTAATACCGGCGGGCTGTTATTAAAATGCGTCAATTCTATTGTCAACAATATGCTGCATCATAAATATGAAATTATACTGGTTGATAATAATTCTTCCGACCATAGCGTTAGGTTGATAAAAAATAACTTTCCGGATATTACCGTTATTGCTAACCGGGAAAATGTTGGTTTTGCTAAGGCCAATAACCAAGGCATTAAGATCGGAAGAGGCAGGTATTATTTACTGCTTAACCCGGACACTGTGGTTCTTCCGCAAGCGATAGATTCAATCATCAGCTACCTGGATGCCAACCGCGATATTGGGATACTCGGGCCCAAACTTTTGCGCTCTAACTTATCCAGCCAGCCATCGGTAAAAAATTTTCCTTCCCCAAAGGGCGAATTTTTACAATGCATCTTTCTGGATAAAATTATCCCTACTTTTATTACGGAAAAATTAAGCGATATACCGGTAGACCTAAACAAACCCGCGGAAGCGGACTGGGTTACCGGCGCCTGCCTGGCCATTAAAAAACAGGTTATTGAAGATATTGGTTTCCTGGATGAACATTTTTTTCTTTACTATGAGGAGGTTGATTTTTGCTACCGCGCTAAAAAGTCAGGATGGAAAATATTCTTTTATCCTCAAGCCAAAGTAATCCATATCGGTGGACAGAGCACGGAAAAAAACCTGTCTTCTTCTTTAATCGAAGGGTATAAAAGTAAACTTTATTTTCTCAAAAAGCATTACCCTCCGGAAAAACTAATTCCCATCAGAGACTATACCATATTGGGCTTTGCGATTAGAAAATTCGTCTGGCAAATTGCCTATATTTTTAAAATAGACAAGTCTACGGCCAGAAATAGAATAGGCGCCTATCGCAGCATATTGAAAATAAAACGGGAGCTGAATTTCACCATAGATGTGAGTTCGGCATTCCGCAGCAAAGCCGGAGTTGGCTGCTATACGAGAAACCTGCTCAATGAGTTAAGCAAGCTCAGCGGCCAAAGCTCTTTTTTGATTTTTAAAATGAGCGAAAAGCAAAATCCCGCTAAGAAAACCAAAAAAAGAACCAGCCGCGCGCGTTTTTTAGGAGCCCTAAAGCATATATTTTGGGAACAAGTATATTTGCCGTTTTTGCTTTTTGCCAGGAAAGCCAACGCGTTCCATTCCCCCGCTTTTGTCTGTCCGTTAATCAAAACTTGCCCGACCATTGTTACTATACACGATATGGCCTATTTTCTTTACCCGGATAAGTTTGTCGGTACTTACCGGCTCTATCTTAAATTCTGGGTGCCATTATCTATCCGAATCGCGGATAAAATTATCACCGATTCCATCTGTTCTAAAAAAGATATCGTGCGTTTATTAAAAATCCCCGAATCTAAGGTGGAAGTTGTATATCTCGGCAAGGACTCAAGCTTCCGGCCGATAAAAGATACCGGCCTTTTGGAAAAATACAAAAAGAACAATAACTTGCCGGATAATTTCATGCTTTACGTCGGAACCCTTGAGCCGCGCAAGAACATCACCGGCCTCTTAAAGGCATACCGGATATTTAAGAATAATCACCCGGTTTTAGAATACGACCTGATCATTGCCGGAGAAAAAGGCTGGATGTATTCTGAAATATTCAGCCTGGTTGAAGAATTGGACCTAAAAGATAACATTAAGTTCCTTGGCTATATTTACGACGATGACCTGCCTTTATTGTATAATTCCAGCCGGTTATTCGTGTACCCCTCATTGTATGAAGGCTTCGGCTTGCCTCCGTTAGAAGCCATGGCCTGCGGCATACCGGTAATTACTTCCAACACTTCGTCTCTGCCGGAAATTGTTTCCGGAGCCGGGATTATGGTCAACCCTCAGGACGCGAATGCCCTTGCCGAAGCAATGTGCCGGGTGCTCACAGACAAAAAACAGTATCAAACCATGGTTGAAAATGGCCTAAAAAGAGCCGAAGAATTCTCTTGGAAAAATACCGCGGATAAAACCATTGATATTTACCAAAAGGTACTCAAAAAGCGAAATAAATGAAGAATATAGCCATTAATGGATTGTTTTTAAATAAAGAAAATACGGGAGGGGGGCGGTACCTTACGGACTTGATTAACGGATTAAGGCCTTATAGTAAAAATTTTAATTTTTTCCTTTTCTTAAAAAACCGGGCGATCCAACAATTCAACGCAAGCCCAGATTTTCATTATATTAATTGCGGTATAATCCCGACTTTACGGCTTTACCGGATCTTCTGGGAAAACTTATTTTTGCCAAAAATCCTGGAAACTAAAAAAATTGACCTTTACCACGCCACGGCGTTTGCCTTGCCGGCTAAAATCAAATGCAAAACTGTCATTACGATATTTGATATGACTTTTTTCAGGATGCCTGATGTCCATCAAAAAAGAAAAGTCTTCTATTTTAAAAAAATGATCCCCCTGGCCCTGAAAAAAGCGGATAAGATTATTGCTATATCAAATCAAACAAAAAATGATATAATTGACCTTGGCGGAATAAATCCGAAAAAAATAAAGGTAATTTATATCGGTGTAGGGGAAGATTTTGCCCCGGTTAATAATCAGAACTTAATTGAACGGGTTAAAGTAAAATATTCGTTGCCTCAGAAATATATTCTTTTTGTCGGAGCCATAGAACCGAGAAAAAACCTAAAAAATCTGGTGCTTGCCTACGCGAAACTAAAAAAGAAGGGATGCTATCATAAATTGGTGATTTCCGGGAGGTTCGGCTGGAACTATAAGGATGTTTTAGCTGAAATAAAAAAAGAAAGGCTGGAAAACGAAATAATATTTACGAATTATGTCTTACAAGGAGACCTTCCGCTTATCTATAATGGGGCTGACCTATTCGTTTATCCATCGCTGTATGAAGGGTTCGGCATACCCGTAATGGAGGCAATGGCTTGCGGAATACCGGTAGTAACTTCAAACACCTCATCGCTGCCAGAAATCACGCAAGGCGCGGCTGTTTTAGTTGACCCACTTGACCACGAATCAATTTTTCAAGGAATGGATAAAATTTTAAAAGACAAAAGTTTGGCCGCGGAATTATCTGTTAAAGGAACCAATAGAGCTAAATTATTTTCCACGCGTAAAATGACAGAAGACACGATTTCCCTTTATCGGGATATTTTAAACGAAAATTAACCTATGCATTTTATAATTTTATTCTTAATCTCTTTTGTTTTATCGCTGATACTGACCCCTATAGTAAGAAAAGCCGCCCTAAAGCTTGGCGCGATTGACAAAACGGAAATGCGCAAGGTCCATACTAAGCGCATTATCGTCAGATTAGGCGGAGTGGCGATATTCCTTTCCTTTTATTTGACTTTACTACTGTTTAGGCTCTTTCAACCTCAGGCCTTTACCAATGATATATTATTTATAAAGGGGATTTTTATTTCTTCTCTACTGATCCTGGGCCTGGGAATCTATGACGATTTAAGGGGGGCGGACGCCAAGCTGAAATTTTCCGTACAGATCATCGCGGCGCTGATCATCCTGCATTACGGCATAAAAATCAATCTATTCTCCAATCCGTTTCGGCCGGAACAAACCATAAACATCGGCTTCTGGGGCATTCCCTTGACAATCTTCTGGCTAATTTTTATCACTAATTCCATCAACCTGCTTGATGGGCTTGACGGGCTGGCGGCCGGCGTATCCTGCATTATCCTGATCACAATGTTCTTTATTGCCTCTTGGCAGGGAGATTCCCTGATCATGGCTTTAACTATAGCGCTGGCTGGGGCAACGGTCGGTTTTTTACGCTATAACTTTAATCCGGCAAAGATATTCATGGGGGACGCGGGAAGCTTGTTTTTAGGTTTTGTCCTAGCGGTTTTAAGCGTTAAGGGCTCTCATAAAAGCGCGACTACAGTGGCCCTGCTGATCCCGGTCATCACCATGGGCTTACCGATACTGGATACGCTTCTGGCCATCGCCCGCAGGTTTTCTTCCGGGAAAAATATCTTTCGCGCGGATAATGAACATATCCATCACGCCTTAATTAGATTCGGGTTGAGCCAAAAAAAAGCGGTATTGGTACTTTACGGATTCAGTATTCTCCTGGGAACGGCCGCGTTCGCTCTGGCCATAATCAAAAATGAACACGTGGCAATAATCCTTACCTTGATTATCGTCGTCTTTTTCGTAGTTTTCAAATATTTAAAACCGATCAGAGAACAAACAAAAAAATTTACTCTTAAATAAAGCATAGATATGGATAAGATGATTTCTGTGGTTATGGTCAATTACAATAGCGGGCCACTTTTAAAAAACAGCCTTCAGCTGATTTTTAAAAAAGGCGGGCCCGATAAGATCGAAACCATCGTAATCGATAATGACTCAAAAGATAGCAGCTTAACCGAAGCAAAAAAATTATTTCCGGGCGTTACTTATCTCGCCAATAACGCCAATTTAGGATTTTCCAAAGCCATTAACCAAGGCATCAAATCGGCCAAAGGAAATTTTATCTTGCTGCTCAACCCTGATACCCTAATCGATATTGAAGCCGTGGGAACAATGGCGGATTTTTTAGAAAAAACAACGGAGGGGGGTATCGTCGGGCCACAGCTGTTAAACGTTGACGGAAGCGTGCAATTATCCTGCCGCAGTTTTCCTGGTATTTCCAACGCGATCTTTAACCGTTATTCTCCGCTAACCAGATTATTTCCTAAAAACAGGTTTTCCCAAAAATATCTTTTTACCCGCTGGGGCCATGACCAACACCGGCAAGTTGATTGGGTTTCCGGAGCATGTTTAATGATCAAGAAATCCGTGCTAGACCGCATCGGCCTGCTGGATGAAGATTATTTTATGTACTGCGAGGATATCGACCTTTGCCTGAGAGCGGGAAAAACCGGATGGAAAACGTATTATCTGCCCCAGATAAAAGCCGTCCACCATATCCGTAATGGGAAAAAAAGGGCCTCTTTAAAATCTATCGTTGACCACCATATAAGCATGTATCTATTTTTCAAAAAACACCGTACTAATAACCGTTTCGCCTTGAATCTCTTGGCCGGCATGGGCATGATTTTTAGCACATTCTTTATGGTTTTCTATAAAAAAATAATCCCCGCGGAATAATCTTGACAGCACAAAAAAAATCTTATATACTTACTCTTCAATTTATGTAAAAGGAAGAGTTAAATATGGATAAAAGAGCGGCAAAAGTTTGCGAAATGTACAATAAGTTTCCCTTTCCTTCTATCCGGGGAAATTATGATAGTTTCTTTAGAACATGCGTTTTCCCCGCTTTGCAGGAGCTTGGCCGGAAGGGCGCGATGAAAAGGATCCTTGATGCCGGATGCGGAACCGGCAACCTCACCGTGGAAATTGCCAGGAATTTTCCGGACGCGGAAGTAGTAGGTATTGATTTTACGGATAAATCGTTAGAGGTCGCCTCGGGTAAAATAAACTCTCTAGGCCTTAAAAATGTTAAATTGCAAAAATCCGATCTTTTAGAATTCAGCCCGGAATTGGGAAAATTTGATTTTATAGCTTGTTCCGGAGTTATCCATCATTTATCTGACCCATTAAAGGGATTGGTCAACCTCAATAAATACCTGAAAGAAGAATGCTATGCCTTTATCTGGGTTTATTTAATCCTCGGAAAAAGGAATATTCTGGAAATGAAAGAGGTATTGGAAATCTTAGGCGTAGACGAACTTCCCTGGGAAAAAAAAGTTAGATTATGCTCCGATGCCAGGGTCCATTTTGAAAAGCACGGCCGTTTGAATAGAATTATAAACCTTTTAAAAAGAATAGAAAAACACGGCTTTAAAGGTTTCCAGAGATATTTATTGCACCGTTTCCGCCTTTCCACGGAAAAAATACCCGTGGGAGGGTTTCACGAAGATATACTCCTAGCTGATCAATTATTGCATCCTTTAGAAAAATTTTACCGGTTTTCCGAGGTCATTGATGAATTTAATCAATCCGGTTTTAAATTTATAAAAATATTGGAAGGCATGTCTGATTCGCTGGAAAAAAGTTTTGGCAATAACGGGTTAGCGTCTTTAGCCGTAAAAAACCTTTCCGAGATGGACATCTACAGATTAATTGAACTAAAAGAAAAACCCACAGGCGTTGGCTGCCTGGTTAAAAAAACTACCAACTTATAAATTGAGGAAATTCAGATGGCGAAAATGACGGTTAAAGATGTTGACCTAAAGCAAAAAAATGTGTTGATGCGGGCTGATTTCAATGTCCCGCAGGACGCTAATCTTAATATTACCGACGATACCCGGATCCGGGCTACTTTACCGACAATTAAATATATCCTGCAAAACGGCGCCAAAAAACTGATCCTGATGAGCCATTTAGGCAGGCCGGACGGCAAGGTGGTGGCAAAATATAGTTTAAAGCCAGTAGCAGTACGTTTGCAAGAATTATTAGCTGAGCCGGTCCTGTTTTTAAACGAATGTGCCGGAGATACGATTAAACAACAAATCGCAGGGGCTAAAGAAAGAGTGATTTTACTGGAGAATCTCAGGTTTCATAGCGAAGAAGAGGCCAATGACCAGAATTTTGCCCGTTCATTAGCCAGCTTAGGCGATATCTATGTGAATGACGCTTTTGGCACCGCGCACCGCGCCCATGCCTCTACCGAAGGCGTCGCGCACTATTTAAAAGCGGTTTCCGGATTTTTGCTGGCCAAAGAAATTGACTATTTAGGCAATGCTGTGACCAACCCGCAAAGGCCATTTGTGGTAATTTTAGGCGGGGCCAAGGTTTCGGATAAGATCGCAGTAATTGAGAATTTGCTGCCTAAAGCCGAAGCAATTATTATCGGCGGAGGCATGGCTTATACTTTCCTGAAAGCGCAAGGCAAACAAATTGGGAATTCAAAGCTAGAAAAAGATAAGATTGACCTGGCTAAAATGATCCTGGAAAAGGCCGTTTCCTTAAAAAAAGAAATTCTTCTGCCGGTTGATAATGTTATTGTAGACAGCATTGATGCTAACGCCAAAACCGAGCTGGTTGGCGAAAATATCCCGGATGGAAAAATCGCCGTGGATATCGGGCCGGCCACCGTGAAAATTTTTGAAGAGAAACTAAAAACCGCTAAGACCATTGTCTGGAACGGGCCTTTAGGTATTTTTGAAATCGACGCCTTTGCTAAAGGGACCGAAGCAGTGGCTAAATTTATCGCCGACCTAAAAACCACTTCTATTATCGGAGGAGGAGATACTGCCGCGGCGATTGCCAAATTTAAATTAGAAGATAAAATGACGCACATTTCTACCGGCGGCGGAGCCAGCTTAGAATATTTAGAAGGTAAAACCCTTCCGGGTGTGGCAGCATTAGCGGAGAAATAACCGATGAGAAAAACAATTATTGCCGGAAACTGGAAAATGTACAAGACCATCAATGAGGCCATTGAGCTAGCCAATGGATTAAAAAGAGAATTGTTCAACCTGGAAAACATAGATACCGTAATTTGCCCTCCGTATACCGCCCTGTCTGAAACAGCAGAAGTAATCGCGGAAAGCAATATTGAATTGGGCGCCCAGGATTGCTTTTGGCAGGAAGAAGGGGCATTTACCGGAGAAGTTTCCTGCAAGATGATCAAAGATGCGGGGGCCAAATACGTAATTATCGGCCACTCTGAAAGAAGGCAGTTTTTCGGAGAAACCAATGAAACAGTTAACAAAAAAATTAAGGCGGCTTTAAAAGCCGGGCTTTTGCCAATCGTTTGCTGCGGTGAAACACTGGCCGAAAGAGAAAAAAATAAAACATTTGACGTGCTCACTGATCATATTAAAAACGGCCTGATTGATATTACTAGCGAAGAAATGGAAAAAATTACTATTGCTTATGAACCGGTTTGGGCCATTGGCACCGGCAAAACCGCTACTCCGGCACAGGCGCAGGAAGCGCATAAATTTATCCGCAATCTATTAGTAAAGATCTTCGATAAAGAGACAGCTCAAGAAACCAGGATCCAATACGGCGGAAGCGTAAAGCCGGAAAATACCTTAGAATTGATCAATCAGCCGGATATTGACGGCGCGTTGGTGGGAGGGGCCAGCTTAAAAGTTGATTCCTTTTCCGCCATTGTCAAGAAAGCGAGCGAAGTGACCAAATGATGGGCCTAATTATCGCAATTCATGTAATTGCTTGTATCCTTTTAATCATCCTTATCCTGATCCAGGCCGGTAGGGGGGGAGGGCTGGTAGAAGGTTTCTCCGGAGTAGAATCAATGTTCGGCACTAAAACCAACACATTCCTCACCCGTTCAACCTCGGTGCTTTCCACTCTTTTTATTATTACCTGTATATCTTTGGCGCTTTTGTCCGCCAGAAAAAGCCGCTCGTTAATGCGTTCTGCCAAACCGCAGCCAACAGCGCAAGAACCAGCGCCGGTTCCGGCCGCGGCCCAAACGCAACCGCCGGCTGCGCCAGAGGCAACACCACAGCCCGAACCGCAAAAAACAGAAACTCCAAAAGCTCAAGACAGCCAAACCAAATAGGTTGAATAAAAAACTATTTTGGATCTTTGCCCTCAGTTCCTCAATTTATTTCACCCAAGGCATTGAAGCGCTTCCTTCCCAGGGCTTATTCTATTATTTCAAAGAAAGTTTAAAATTTTCTCCGGAAAAGATCATGGTGATCTCCAGTATCATCATGTCCGCCTGGCTGATCAAGCCCCTCATTGGTTTTGTTATTGATAATTCCTTAAATAAAAGGTTCTGGATCATCGTTGCTTCGCTGCTATCCGTCACAACGGTTTTATTGCTGGGCTTAAACCAGTTGCCGGTCTTTTTGCTGGTCGCGTTTTTATTACTGCACTCTACTTACGCCGCTTTCCGCGATGTGAGTGTAGATGGGATTATGTGCGTAGAAGGTAAAAAAGCCCAGGCCACAGGAAAAATCCAAAGCGTGCAGTGGATATCCATTAACGTATCCGCTATTTTGGTCGGAATAGGGGGTGGGTATATTGCCGAGAAATCCGGATATAAACTGGGGTTTTTACTGCTCTTGCCAATTTATTTAGTAATTATCCTGGTCGCCCTTAGGTATAAAGAAGAAAAGGCCATCCGGCCCAAGAATTATTTATCGGTTGACCTAAAAAAATTGTTTCGCGACAAAAACCTGCTAGTTGTAGCTTTATTTATTTTTCTCTATAAATTTTCCCCATCTTTTGGAACGCCTTTATTTTTTCTACAAAGGGACAGTTTTAAATGGGGTAAGGTCTGGATCGGAGGCTTAAGTACCATTGGCACTGTTTTCGGCATCGTTGGCTCGCTTTGCTACTATAAAATGAGCTCTAAAATAAACCTCAAGAAATGGCTCTACTGGTCGGTATTCTTGGGCGCTGCCACTACCTTGAGCTATCTTTATTATACGCCGGTTACCGCGGTAATTTATGACATCATCTACAGCTTCATCGGGATGTTTATCTTCCTGATGATCATGAACTTTATGGCCAGGAATACTTTGAGCGGGCTGGAGGCAACTTCTTTTGCGTTTCTTTGCAGCGTAAGCAATCTGGCGCTGGTGGCCAGTAATCTCTCCGGCGCGTTCTTTCTACCCAAACTCGGCCTGCAATGGCTGATCATCATCTCATCCCTGGCCAGCTTCCTCTGCCTGCCGTTAATTAGACACCTAAAAGATAAGTAATTAATTTTAGCTTTTGCTCGGAAGCAAGCAATCAGAAAATTTTTGGCACGCTTGCTTTGCGAGCGGCAAAAATTTTCGCGAGCGAGAGCAAAAGCTAAAATTAAAAAATATTGACTATCCTAACCGGCGTGTTATCATATCGTTATGCAAGAAATGTTTAAGCCGTATATACTAACCTTCATCCCGATTTTTGTCGCGGTGGACATTATCGGCACGATCCCTTTATTTATCTCCTTGGTCGAAGGCAACAGCAAAGCGCATAGGCATAAGGTAATTATCGATTCCCTATGCACTGCCACAGCCATGGCGATCATCTTTATGTTCTTCGGCAAGCTGATCTTCAGGCTGCTGGGAATTACCATTGCAGATTTTCAGATCGCCGGCGGGGCGCTGCTTTTTGTGATCGCCCTAAAGTTACTCTTACCAGGCAGCCATAAATCATCGCTTACCGATGGCCACGATAAACAAGTCGGGATTTTTCCTTTAGGCACGCCTTTGATCACTGGGCCGGCGG